>Ga0213858_10001000_pt1 | contig 13247 bp, 12 predicted proteins | sample PICome_FD_160122 | JGI IMG/M metagenome (GOLD analysis project Ga0213858, IMG submission 160122) | Coastal seawater microbial communities near Pivers Island, North Carolina, United States - PICO245 | ecosystem: Environmental > Aquatic > Marine > Coastal | place: USA: North Carolina | collected... | reverse complement strand
CTCGACGGAGAGCAGAAAGGCTTGCTAAACTTGGCATCCAATATCTTGACTGTGGTACTAGTGGTGGTGTTTACGGCTTGGAGCGTGGATACTGTCTTATGGTTGGTGGTGCAGATACTGCAGTATCCACCTGCCGTCCGCTCTTTGATGCACTCAGTCCAGGCATCAGTGCCGCTCCTAGAACCAATGATACAGACGGATATATTCTCTACCCTGAGGAGTATGGATGGATCTACGCTGGTCCAGCTGGTGCAGGTCACTTTGTAAAGATGGTCCACAATGGAATCGAATACGGAATCATGCAAGCCTACGCCGAGGGTTTTAATATCCTGCATGAGGCTAATGCTGGGTCAGTTTATGTTAAAGAGGGCGATGCTGAGGTTGCTCCGATGGAGAATCCGAAAGATTATTGTTACGACATTGACGTTGCTAAAGTGGCTGAGTGTTGGAGGCGCGGTAGCGTTGTTGGGTCTTGGTTACTTGACCTTACTGCGGATGTACTACGGAGCGATCGAGAGCTTAGTAACTTCGCTGGGGGCGTCTCAGATAGTGGGGAGGGTCGTTGGACTGTCCATGCTGCTGTGGACCTTGGCGTACCCGCTCCTGTCATCAGTAGTGCGTTGTGGTCACGCTTTGAGTCGCGCCGTCTTGGTGCTTTCGCAGCCAAGGTTCTAAACGGTATGCGCGCCATGTTTGGTGGCCACGATGTCCGATAGGTCGCATATTATATGCACTAAATGTGGCGGTAAGAGTTGTGATTACTGCCACAAGGGTTGGGAATGTGATGGTGAAAACTGTCATAAATGTATTATATTCGGACCCACAGAGAAAAAATGAATTTATTTCTACGCCCGTTAGAAGATGTTAATGATGTCACCTGGTCAATCATCTGGTGTCTCATCATTCTTCTAGCGGGTGTTTCTTATTACATATACACCATTATGCAAATGGCGTATGCAGAACTTGAAGAGGACGAGAATGATCACGGCTGAAGATAGTTTTCTTACTGAAGAAGAACGTAAGTTTGTTTTAGATTATTGTAAGAATGCTAGATTTCGTTATGGAGTTGCAGATTCAAGTCAGTTTCTTCCTACAGGAATGGTTGCAGACATCTATAAGAATGAAAAAATATATAAACTTTTTAGTGACACAACTAAACAATATGCACCAGGTAGAGAAATATACTGGATGCATGTAAATTTATTTGTTCCAAAAGAAGTTCCATACTTTCATACTGACTCTGAAGAAGAAGGGGATCTTACATTTTTATATTATCCTAATAGTAATTGGCATTTTAATGATCTCGGATCTACAGAGTTTTTTGTAAATAATCAAGTGATTGGTGTCCCTCCAATTCCAAATCGATTAATTTATTTTGATTCTCAATTAAAACATAGAGCAACTACATTTAGATCTGATCATAGATTCAATGTTATTATCAAATATAAATCAATAGAAAATTTAGAAAAACTATATGAAAGTGGAGATGCTTCTCCCGATAAATGGGATATTTCTCCTTACAATCCTATATAACTGTAGATGCGATAAAATCAATGGGAGCAATGACACCTCCGAATCGGAAGAGTTGCTACAACTTCCGAGTAGTAGAGATCAACAGAGTATTGGACGGGGATACAATTGATGTCACAATTGATCTTGGGTTTGACTTATTCAAGAAAGAAAGAGTTAGAATCGCTGGTGTAGACACGCCAGAAAAACGCACAAGAGACCTTGAGGAGAAAGCACTTGGAATCGACGCAACAAACTGGCTCAAAGAAAAATTGGAAGGTGCGGTGGCTGGTGATGATGACCTTGTTATTAGGACTGAACTTGTTGGTGGGGTCGGCAAATATGGCCGTCTTCTTGGTTGGTTATACATTGGGGATGCAGAGTTGTCCCTCAATGAACAAATGATTACTGAAGGATATGCCTGGGAATATGATGGTGGAACAAAACAGAAGAACTTTGAAGAACTTCGTGAAATTCGCAGGACACATGGCACACTTGTCTAAATAGGAACGACTCGAATTCTTGACGATGCAAAAAGTAATTAATGTTATTGCACTCCTATCAGGTCTGACCTCATTGGCATTCATTGGTGGTAGTGTTTATGTTGTTATGAACCAAGATGCGTGGAGAGAAGAAGCGAAAGAACGTCTAACAGAACTGGTTGCAGGAGCAATCACTGATGAACTACCAGGTCTGATGGATGGTTTGATTCCTTTAGAAACTGGTCCAGCAGTACCTTTTGGTGAGACAGGTCCTGCATCAGGAGTAAGATTGCCATGAAGTTATTCCAGAGTACCAAAGAGGAACCAGGCGACTACTATCCAGAACCCAAGAAAGAGGTAAAAACTATGAAACCGATGAAGTGGTTTGTTATTACTGTTGGTGGAATTGTTGGAGTTGCTCACATTGGTATTCTGGGACATTTACTGAAACCTCAACCTGAGGTTCATCAACCACCTGCATTCAATATTCCACATACTCCTTACTCGTCTTATAAAATTAAGGCAGGTAAAGATGGATATACAATTGAATATCGTGCAAATGATCCTAAAGTTTTAGAATCATCTAGAACTCATGCTTCCGATAAGAATAAGAAAGGACTGTTTGGTGGCGGTACAGAAATTCGTCGCGAGACTCGTTACGATCAATATACAATGGAAGGCACCCGTAATATGGGTTCAGGAGGTGCCGTATTGGACGGCGAGGGAAAGACTGCGAAAGACGTAGAGTGCATCGTGGCGGACGCTGGAGCACGGTCACAGGGTGCAATGGCAGGTAGTGCTATTGCTGCTGGTGTTGCAGTTCCCGCTGTAATCAACATTCCATATATCGGATGGTTGGCTGCAGGATGGGCAACTTTGTTAGGAACCAACGTTGGATCTGAAGTAGGATCAGAAGTCGGGCAGGTATTTAACGATTGTTAGGTTTCTTTTAATAATGGATATTCGTATTAAAGATATTGCTATTGATGATGTAAATATACCCGACATTCAGGTTTATCAACCACCTGGATGGACAACAAATCCTTCAGCAATATTCACTGCTCCACCAGTAACGGTGGAGATTGGTGTGCCTATTGTCAATATGCCTGGGTGCGTAGAAGCACATGAACAAAATACCACAAGAGAGAAAAGTGGTATTCTTGGTGAAGATGATCCCAAGGGTGTAAAGACTTTTTGTGATGCGGGTGTGCCATCTTTTGGACCGATTGATTACAACCCAGATGAATTGGAGTACAACTACGAGCCACCTGTTCCAAAAGTAGCTCCGACACCAGAACCAGAGATAGCGCCAGTAACACAAGCCGAAACACCTCCACCACCAAAGTGTCCCACTAGAGAACAACAACTAAAAAACCCTGTAGGAAAAATCCTAGAGGGTAACAAAAAGATTACTGGTTATGAACAGGTCGGTAAAGAATGTTTGGTGGTAACTGAAAATCTTACCATTCCCGATCAAATTGTACAAAATATTCCCAACCCTGGAGTAGTAACTGCTACTGCTAGTATTGCTGTGGTCGCTACAACATCCGCTCTATTAGCAAAACCGTTGGCAGACTTACTGTTGAAAGTAGTCAAACCAACGGTCAAGAAAGTTATCAAAAAGATTGCTGCTATCAGGGGAAAGACCGTAAAGGTCGAGTCTGTAAGGGATCGCCGAGATGAGCAGCGTCAGAGGAGTGCTGCAATTCGGGCATTACGGTTAATGAAGAAGAAGTAGACTGTGGAATATTGTGACGATGTGGCGTAATAGTATTTTTACCAACTACCATCACATCCGCACAAATCTTTGCCATCTCTGTACCAGGTTTAAAATATATTCCACGTTGCATTAATTCGCCACAATTCTTAAGTCTGGCGATCTCAAAGTCAAGGCGCTTATTTGCAGTCAACTGTTGTTGTAATGCAATCTGAGTTGCTGCGGCTTCTTTACATTGATCCTGTAACTTTTTATCTGTCGGTGTACTCCAAGTCATGGAAAAACCGATAGAGAGGTTATAATTATCTTTCTGTCCCGTTCTGACTGGATCATAAAATTGCACAGAACCAGGATTATCTAAACGACCATCCCCAATAGGGTTGCCTTCATCATCGAAGGCGCCAGTGTTATCACTCATATCATATACAGGACTGTCATAATAATCTTCAAAAGGTTTTGATGCCGATACGTTTCCTGTTACAAATGGGGTGAAATTTCTTGTAGGACCCTGACACTGGATTCCACCGCCGTACGTATTCGTAATATATGGACCTTGCAACACCTGGACTGCCTGGTTTGTGACGCTGCCACTACTATTAGCAATAGGAGAAGCGGTAGCAGAGACGCCACCAACAGTTTCTGCAAAGGATTGAGATGGGAAAAATCCAATTAGAATTACTGGGAGAAGATACTTGTAGTGTCTGTTATGCTTGTTACTTCTGTCTCTCTTTGAATAATTGTATGGTTGCTCAGGCCGGGCCCCGAGTAAGTTTCTGTGAACTGAAACGCTGCGCCTGGTGTTGTCTGAGTGAAGGTTGGTTTGCTTGTTACGCCTGTCCATGATGATGTCACGCCGTCGATAGTTACATTAACTGCACCTGTCCCTGGGGAAAGGTTTCCACTTGCGGTTACCCCAGATCCAGTTGCTGAATACTGGTAACCTGTATTATAGTCCATCGAATTGATGGTTTCTGTGATTTTACTGGTCGTCTCCGTATGGCTGGTCATGGAGCCTTGTGTAAAATTCGGGACCACTGGAACCGAGTATGCGGGTTGAAGTAGTCCATGAATTACCCCAAGAACCAATCCGAGACCGATTGCTTCTTGTAATCTAGTCATCAGTCGATAACAGTAATTTCTGAGACGAACTGGCCAGTGGCAGAAGAACCTGCACCGCCAGCGGTTACGGTAAGTGCTCCAGTAGTTAGAACAGTACCTGCAAGATCTCCAGCAGTGCCTGAAGCATAGGAAGTGGTGCTAGAAAAATTAGGCACCGTACCTACAGTAGCTGCACTAGTTGGAACCGCATCGCCTTGAGTGTAAGATTGACTAAAGGAGAATGCCGAACCAGCGGTATCCTGAGTAGCAGTAATTGTTCCAGGACTATAGACACCAGAAGTAATAGTACCAGAAGATACAGCACCTGCTGTGCTGCCATCAGTGGTATCAATATTTGAGCCTGAAATGCTATAGGAAGAACCAATTCTTGTTGCAGTAGTTCTTGCTGCGTCAACAGTTAGTTGAACACTGGAAGCATGTTTTGTAACCAGTCCGCCGGCATTTGCTGCACCTGCGGTCATCAGTAGCATAATAAGAGGAATAAATTTCTTCATGTGAATGGATATTATGCACATTATGCCCTATTTAGGGCACTTAATATTGTCATAACAATAACTATTAGCTTACAAAGTTAATTGTACCTAACATACCTCCGTGAAGTGTACACTGGTATACAATTGAACTGGGCCCATCAAATGGAACGGTTAATATTTGTGTACCATTTTGAGATCCTGTTAGGAAACTTCCCCCAGGAGCATAATTTGAACCACCACTGCTGACTCTTAAAGCAAATGGGTGGCCACTTCCAGTTGAGTTTTCTAAGATATAAGTAAATCCTCTATGGAAGTAAAGAGTTGGGTTATCTGTGCTGTTAAGAACACCTGGTCCAGCAAAACGATATGCAGAAGAACCGTTTGATGTGATGTAATACTTAGTAGTAAATCCTCTGTCACTACCATCACCAGTTGTGGTGTTACCTTGAAATGATGTTGCGGTTACAATTCCACTAAAGTTTTGGTTAACTGATGTTAGATATCCAGCAGATGCATGATTACCCCAACCATATGCAGTATCCCAATTAGAAACGTTAGTGTTAGCAGCAAAACCAGAAAGATCGGGTGGAGTATAAGAGAAAACTCCATTTGAATTATTATATGAGAGTGCTGCTGTTCCAGCGGATGCAGTAGAAACAGAAAGATCTGTTAGTGCGATACCTCCACCACCGCCGCCACCAGAATAGTTGGTAATATTACTAGTGGAGATACCTGTAATGTTTGCACCATCACCCGAAAAAGCAGTTGCAGTTATAACGCCTGCGATACTAGTGTTTGTTGTTATTGCAACCTGTTGACCACCAATATTTAAATCACCTGCACTTTCAATGGTCGGTGTCCCTGCAGCGCCAATTACATTTAATTGTTTTACACCAAAAGGTTTTTGCGTCATGACACCTACTTTTTAACTATTTATTCCTGGACTCTAATTGTTATATCGCCAGTGAATGTGATACCATCCCCACCATCAATCAACTTAGTTAAATTTGGTTCTGCACCTGTTGGAGCATCCCAAATGACAGGCGCATCACTACCTTGGAGGGTGCGGTCATCAGTCCACAACGAACTTGTGTAATCCGAACCGCCTTCAACACCAGCATACACTGTAGATGTTCCTGCGGAATCTGTACTTCCCGCAAGAGGACCACCCAAAGCTGTTTTAAACCAGTGTTTCATATCTGCCCAGGTCCAATCCCTATTGTATTCAAGTTTAGTTGCCATGATACCAACAGCAATAGGAGTTGCTGAACTTGTACCATTGAATAGTCTATCTTCAGATTCTACAGACTGTGTTCCATCAAGACTATAATAAGCGTCATATCTTTTATAACGGGTGGCAGAATTATCCTCACATGCTGAAAGACTCAGGTCACATAGTGCAAAAATATCAACACCGTTTCCCATGGTACTGTAGGTGGTTTTGGCTTGTCTATAAAAAGTTGAAAGTCCAACTTCGTTAGAAGCATTTTGTGCCACACCGAATTCATCCAATGCACCAACTCCAATTCCTTTATAGTAAGCTATTCCATTATCATCATGTCGTTTACCAATTTGACCTGGATATCCAATTCTGTTATAGAATGGTCTGAATGATATTCCAGACATACTGGAATATCCTGATCTTTTTGCTTCCTCGGGAGTCTGCCCAGAAGACGCTGAATAGTAGTTATTAAAATCTGGGTGATCCCCTCTTACTACTTTTTGATCTCTATTACCAGCAGCGTAACAGAAAATAACTCCAGATTCCACAAGTTCTCTGCCAGCTTGAAGAACAGAATTATCATATTCATATTCGATTACTAACGCATTACTATTACCAATAAGAGGACCTACTCTAGAACCATAATACACCCCATTCGATCCGTCCAATGGAGCCTGACCAGTTCCTGCAGCATCTCTATGGTTAATATATCCACTGGAGTAAGAATTTATTCTATGACTCCAACTATTACTGGAAATAGTTGGATCTTTTGTGCCGTACAGAGGGTTGATTGGTTTGATTTGATGGAATACTTTTTGCATATCAAATCCAACTTCCCAAAATACTCCGTGTTCTCCATACAAATTTAAGAACCACTTGTTTGCATTATACGCCCAACCATATTGTCTACCATATGCTTGTGAGGCGCATGGAGTTCCATGGAAACCTGCATTATCTGGATAATCAGTATTGCTTCCATTACACCTTGCTCTTGTATATTCAAGATCTACAAGGATAGCACCAAAGTCTTCGATTGAACCTGGAACTGCTGTTCCAGTACCGATACCTTGAGTCACGAATTTTGGTGACCTGTACATTGTATCGTTGTTTCTCCACCAATTTCTAGCAGTAACATCTCTAGGTACGATAGTTCCGTCCCAACGTACTTCTAGTCTGTTAGGATTTGCATTAAAGAAGTCTGGGTCCAAATAATATGGAGCATCTAAAACTAAATCCAGAAGATCACATGTACCTATTGTTGAAGAGATGCCGCTATTAGATAATTTATTACCACCAACATAATTTTGTGGAGTGTCTGACGTAGTGAGTGTACTGATACCCAAAGTATTTTGGAATTCAATATGACCAAACCACATATCTTGGTCGCATACAATAACGTCTACGTGTTTACCAGTTCCGTATTGTGGTATTTGACTACCAAGTTGAATATATGATCCTGTTGTGGAAGCAACTCCATCTTGGTTTGCACCATTAGACCACCAACCACTAACCCAAGGACTTTCTTTTTGAACATGTCTCAACAGTTGCATTGATCCTCGGTTCTTCAGATTTGAACCAGGAGTGGTTGTTAGATAACTGTTTCTATCTGAATATCCCTGACACCAAACATTAGATGAATATCTATTTTGTTTAGTCAAACTTTCAACTAAATCATCAGGGTTATCCATATAAGTTCCTGGATATGCTGCAGCATTGATGGTTACATTTGTAACGCCAGGATGATTTTTCAACTGTTGAACTTCTTCATCATCTAATAGATAGATTCCTCTGAGATCACTATGATTACATGCACTTGGACACTCTACACTTCTAGATGGAATATTGTCTTCAAGAGTTCCATCTTGCATTAAGATTTCATGAACATGTTCCCAGTCTTCCTTTGTGCGACAAAAAACACAATATTCTTTTTTTGCTCCTGATTCTGTTGGTTCTTTTGTGTAAGTTTCTTTTCGAGCTTCAAATGCAACTCTTCTTTGTTCCAACCACTCTTCGTAACCCGTTTCAGTAGAAATCATTTCTTACCTCCCTCAAAGCATTTTGTTTGCACTGAATCTGTAAGTGGTAACTCCAGATATTCCAGTTAAAGGAACTAAGTTCACTTGAATTTGACCTGCAGCAACAGAAACTGATATATCTGCTATTCGATTTGGTTCGTACATTACTCCATATTCTGATACATATGCGGTTGTTCCTACACCCATCACCAGTGCCTTTTGTGCCTGGTAGTTATTACCATTGATGATATGTATTGTGTATTCTGCTGTTACGAAATCATCAACGTAAACATCCATTTCATGAGGTGTTCCTGCAGATGCTGTGAATGATGATGATGCAACTCCACTACCCTGATATACAGAGTTCTTGACTTGTAATACAGCATCTCCAACTGGATTTGTAGTTCCTAGACCGATTGATCCGCCATTATCAACCAGAGAAACACCATTAGTAGCTGTGTTGAATAAAGTTGCTCCATCAGGTGTTGCCCAAGCACCATCACCTCTGAGGAATGTAGAACTGCTTGGGGTTCCACTAGATGCAAGTCGGTTTACATTGACCGTACCAGAAGCGATGTTGGTGCCATTTAAGTTTGTGATACTAGAACCATCACCACTTAAAGTACTTGCAGTTAGTCCAGTGCAATTAAGGTTTGTGGTTTGTAGGATATTAGAGGATGGATTGAAGTAGAGGACACCACTATCAACTTCAAGTTCTCTGTAACCACCACCAGACTGAGTATCTCTTACGAATGGGATTAGTTTGTTTTCACTATTATCTGTAGATTCGTAGATGTAAGAGAATGTTGTTGATCCAATACCAGCACCGCCAGTCTGATCTGCCACCCAAGCATAATCAGAACCATTCCAACTTAAGATCTGATTGGTAGACGCAGTGCCAACATTAAGGTGAGTATCTACATCATTATTTGTAAAGGAACCGCCTCCACCTTCACCAGCAGAGTATCCTATGATCTGAGATGTGGTGATACCAGTTATTTGTGAACCAATACCGATTAACTCTGTTGCATAGAGAGTTCCAGTGACTGTCGCGCCAATACTAGTGGTTTCTAATTTCTTAGAACCATTCCACCAAAGTTCTACAGATCCAGCTGAATTAAATACACCTAAATTGACATCGCTAGAATTTTTAATCTGAAGAGAACTAGTCTTTAATATGAAAGATCCCCCACCACTCTCTTCAATATAACTTGTTGTTCCATCACTGTAAATTACTAAATCATCACTAGTACCAAATCTCAATTTATTATCATTACCAAGAGATATACTGGAACTGAATGATACATTACTAGTAAATGTAGAATCACCACTAACGTCTAGACGATTAAAGGAAGAAGATCCTGTGGTAGCAATACCAACTATACCAGTAATAAAACCAGCATCATTAGTCAACTCACTTGTACTAGTGGCTGAGGTGGTGATATATCCAGCAGCGCTATGATCTCCCCAACTGTAAGAAGTATCCCAATTGGAAATCTGAGTGGATGTAATTGTTGATGCAGTTCCCGTGTAAGCAGGAACGGTTACAGTTGCAATGTCTCCAGATATAGAAGCAGTAATTCCAGCACCTGCAAAGTTTAAAGTCTTTGCAGATCCTACTAGAGATCCCTCATCCCTAATACTGAGAGCTACGTCAGTTGCTGCAACTCCTGTGAGTCCAGAACCATCTCCAACAAAACTGGTTGCAGTAATAATACCAGTGATATTTTGATTACCAGTCTGACTTAAGTCAGCAGTAATTTCTACTTCATTATTAAATGAATCGAGAATAAGGTTTCCTGTTTGGGTAGTAATTCTATTTGCTAGAGTACCTCCCATGATAAGGTCACCAGCATCAACTCTAGGTGTGCTTATGTTATTGTCTAGTAGATCTATGCCTTCATTGAAGGTAACAACTCCAATGAATACAGATCCTCCTGTAGTTACAAATCCAACTGTTGCATTATTGACATAACCTTCGGATGCAAGCCCTGCAATAATACCAGATGTTACAAAACCTGCATTGTTTGTTAGATTGCTGGTGTCCGATGGAATGGTAGGTTTATCTTGAAGATCAACATAACTACCAGAGAAAGTCTTGATACCAATTTGAGTATCAACATAGTTTGTAACGTATGCAGTAGTTGTGAATCCCCTGCTTAGAACATAACCATCAGTTACAAATCCAACGATTGCGTTGTCTACATACCCCGTGGTCGCCATGCCAACAACGGCATTGTTGATGTTATTGTCAACATAACCTTCGGATGCGAGACCTACGATAGAAGTTGTTGTGGCATATCCTGTGAGGTCTGGTGGGGTGTATAGAAACACACCTGTTACTTGATTATAAGAAAGAGATGCGACCCCTACGGAATTCTGAGTGACTGATAGATCCGAAAATCCAATACCTGCTCCACCAGATCCACCAATATCTGCAGCAGCCTGCCAAGAGTCGCCAGACCACTTAAGAACTTGTCCAGTTATTGGTGATGGTGTGTTTACGTCATTCAGATCACTGATTGTTGTAGGAATACCTGGTCTGCCAGATAGATCACTGTATGCACCAGAGAAAGTTCTGATACCGATCTGAGAATCAACATAAGTTACTGCAGCATAGTTGCCGATATTACTGATGTTTAGAGTCGTAATTCCAGTAATTCCAGAACCATCACCAATGAATGATGTTGCGGTAAGGACGCCGAGATTGATTCCCTTAGTTGTACTATTACCAAGCCCTAGAACATCATCGATGGTTTGAGTTTCAGTGTATGATGTGAGATAACCAACGGTTGCGTGATTGCCCCAGTTATATGATGCATTCCAATTATTAATATCAGCGGTTCCAATTCCTAGTGAGATTGGTGATTCTCTTTCCCACTTACTAGTTGTAAAATTATATCTAAGAATATTACCGTCCCATCCAGAGTCTGGAACATCATCTAGCGTATCACTAAGATCTGTAAGTTTACTACTGGTATCTAATAACTGAATCCATGCACCAGCATGTGCAAAATAACCATGCCCAGTTTCATGAACATGTGCGAACATACCGTGATATGTACTTGGACTTACTGTGTTTAGTCCACTAAGAGTTGCCCAAACGTTAGAGTAATAGAGTTTATCTGCAGTAAGAGATCCTATGGTTATATCTCTACTGGTCGAATGTCCAAGACCAACAACATCATCTAGGGTTTGCGTCTCTGTATATGATGTAAGATACCCTGCTGCACCGTGATCTCCCCAGTTATATGCTCTATTCCAGTTTGTGATATCTGCGGTAGTAATTCCACTGTATGGGTACGTTGGGAAAGATACTGATACTGTTGATATACCGTCACTGACAGTTGTTAGATCCAGATTGGAACCAAAGTCAAGTTTAGTAATATCTCCCTTGATTACATTATCATCTCGTACCTGAATACTTCCAATTCCAGCACCACCGCCACCAGTTCCACCTGATCCGACAAAGATACTTGAAGCAACAGAGATTCTAACTCTACCAGCACCATCTGGAGGACCGACTTCAATATTTTCTGCAAAATTTAGTTCTTTTGCAACACCTCTTCTAGTTCCATCTTCATAAACATCAATACCTGCAGTTGTTGCAGTAACATTTGTTAGTTGAGATCCGTCTCCAAAGAATTGGAGAGCAGTTACAATTCCAGCAACCTTTAGATCTGTAACTTGGATTGACTGAACTGTTGAAACACCTGTATTTGTTAGTCCAGAAACCTCAACAGATGGTGTACCTGTAAGATTTTGTGCAAGAGTAGAAATGCCTGCAGTGCTTGCGTAACTAATTACATCCGCACCATCCCCGAGGGTGTTGTAAATCTCCGTAAAATTATCATTAACTTTGGATAGACCCGTTCTCAACGGATCTCCATTTCCATCATTGGGAGCGTTTCCTATGTTAATAACACGTTTAGACATTAAAACTCCGCCCTATGTCCCTATTTTATTATATTTATCGTACACATAAATAAGAAAGTTCTCGATTATGTTAATGAAAAAAATGATACAGGAACTGATCGAAGTCTTCCAAGATTGGAGACAAGATAGAGCATTCAAAAAGAGATTGAAAAAACAACAGAAACGTGATCCGTTTATTTACAAATGATGACTAAATGGGGAATCTCCGCGAATAGTCACAACGCAGCATTAAGTGTATTCGTTGGAGATCAATTAGTCTTCGCTTCATCAAGTGAAAGATACAGTAAACTTAAGAATGATCCTCATCTATGTAAAGCTTTAATAGATGAAGCTATGTGGTGGGGGAAACCCCATGAGATTTATTGGTATGAAAATCCCAAACTGAAATCATATAGACAGTTTCTTGCAGGTCAAAAAGTACCTAAGGGAGAAAACAATATAAGAAAATATATTGAAAAGTATATTGGAGATGTTCCTATTCGATATACAACTCACCACAAGAGTCATGCATCCGCAGGTTACTATACAAGTGGGTTTGATAATGCTGCAGTTGTTGTATTAGATGCAATAGGAGAGTTTGAAACTTTTACTATATGGAAAGGTCGTGGTGATAAGTTGAGGAAAGTATATTCTCAATCATATCCTTCCAGTTTGGGTTTGTGGTATTCCGCAATGACTCAAAGATGTGGATTAAAACCAAATGAGGAAGAATATATTCTCATGGGTATGTCTGCATTTGGAGATCCCGATAGACTTTATAGGGAAATATTATCA
>Ga0213858_10000995_pt1 | contig 13331 bp, 11 predicted proteins | sample PICome_FD_160122 | JGI IMG/M metagenome (GOLD analysis project Ga0213858, IMG submission 160122) | Coastal seawater microbial communities near Pivers Island, North Carolina, United States - PICO245 | ecosystem: Environmental > Aquatic > Marine > Coastal | place: USA: North Carolina | collected... | reverse complement strand
CATATGTATCGCTGAGAGGTGATCGCTTTACGCGTGCGATCGTAGGTAGGGGGAGCCGGTCGCTCGGAGGTAATGTCTCCAGCGGCTTTAAGGGTCGGGTAGAGGAGTATAACGTGAGGCGCCCGCTGCACGGGATGACGCTCCCTAAGGACTCTTATGCGTCGATGACCATCGTTACGCCTCGAGGCAGTACTAAGCAGCTCCTGTACAACTCCTCGCTCAGCAGAGAGGAGTCTAAGCGAGGGATAAAGAGCAGCTACACGACAAACTTCATCGTCCAGTCTGTCTCAGAGAGCAAGGCGGAGAAGCAGCAGATCGTACAGACTTTTGGTGACGACTATGTGTACTTCTACGGGCAGCAGCCCACGATGCTCCAGGTGCAGGCGATCTTACCTGAGTCAGAGGAGTTTATGTACGCTCAAGAGTTTTGGTTAAACTACGGTTCAGGGCTAAGAGGCACGCAGCTCGTGCTCAACAACGCGCGCATGTACCTCACCGTAGCTGGCCAAGTCTTTGAGGGTTATCTCACGACGGCCTCGACGGCAAAGAGGGCCGACTCCCCTCGAGTCGTTAACCTAAACTTCTCGATCTATGTAACCCAGAGCTACTACCTCAAAGCGTTAGAGAGCGCAGCAGGTTATCGCTCAGCGAGTGAGGGCACGGAGACGAAGTATCACAGCGAAGTAAAAGCGGGTGACTTCATCAAACTCCCTAGCGTTGACGGCGTAGGCGCGGAGAGCGAAGAGTCATTAGACCGAGATAACTTTAATCGGGTGCTCACTAATGTAGGCTTTGGTAAGTTTGTAGATGACCTCGCTATTATGGGCTTGAAGGAAGACCCTACAAAGCCCAAGCCTGTCCCTCTCAAAGATGAGGCGCCCTTTACGATAAGCGGTAATGAAATAGATTTAGTCTTAAGCCAAAGCCCTGCGCCGCTCGTGCAAGCGCTAAAGTCTAAGAAGAAGGACTCTGTGAATCTCGTGGAGTTCTTCAACACAGCGCTCGCCGTCACAGCGGGGGGCTTGATCATCGCGGGCGCCGTGAAGGCGTTATCAGATGACTACAGGGCATACGTCGTCGGGGGAGGGCGTAACGGGTTCGGGGGCTACGCTTATAACCGCGTCGTCGAGCCTGCGGTATCTGCGGTCACAGGCGCAGCTGAGGGCGTGGCTTCTGCAGGTGACGCGCTCTTTGACGCGGGGTATAAGATGGTAAGCCCTAAGAGGAGAGCGGGCGCTGGCGGAGTGTCTAGCGCATCAGGCGGTTCCTCGAGCAGCGAGGGTGTTGACAGCATCGTATTGGATATCTAATGGCTTCAGCGCAATATTTAAACTTACGTCTATTCTTAGAGGGCGTCGAGGTCCCCGTGATCGGCGCGAGCGTGACGTCCGCGGTAGGCGCCCCCGCGCAGGCCACGATACAGGTCGTGGGGGATCCTGCGGTGTTGAGGCTCGCGCCCCGCACTCTCGTCCACCTCTTCGTATACGACCCACATGGCGTCTCAAAGGTTAACCCTAAGTCGGCAGACGCTAAGTATGTGCTGCTCTTCGCGGGTGATCTCATGGAGGTTCAGTACCAGAAGAGCTCAGCTACGCGAAACGCTACGCTCGTATGTGTCGACGACACCTCTTACTATGACCTGGCGTATACATATTTTTATAGTCAAGCGGCGATTGAGTCGACGAATATACAGGAGCTCACGAGAGAGCGCGCGGCGTTTGTAGGGGCGAAGACGGGGCGGACAGACGTGGCGAGCGCGTCTCTCGTGTTAGGTAATATGCTCAACACGGTTTTCCGTGACCCCGTGCCGAGGACGTCAGGACTTAAGGACTTAAAAGGTCTCCTCGGCGCTATAATCCGTATACTCGAGGAGTTTATGGGCGTAGACGACGTGAGCGCGGGTGGCGTTAATCAGTTCTTCAGTATGCACTCACGCAGAAAGCGCCTCCTGCAGCAGATCGGGATGCTTGACGACGATCGAATCGCGATCAAGCTCCTCTCATCAGAGTTTATCATCAACTTTATCAAGAAGAAGTCTGACCAGCTCGGCGACCTCGTGACAGCGCGTCAGCTCGTGAAATACATACTGGGCTTCATGTACTATAGCCTCGTGCCGATCTCCTCTCCTCGGTATATCGCGTCAAGCTCCATCAAGGTTACGGATAAACCCCCTAAGAGCCAAAGGCTTATGGAGGCTACGCTAGACCGTATACTGCACCGCGTCAGCCTAGGAGAGCGGTTCGACTATATAGCGAGCGGGGAGTACGCGGCGGCCACTTTTCAAGGTGACCCTCTCAGCGCGAGCGTTATACCTGAGCTCGACAAAGACGTCGCGAAGTTTAAAGAGCTAAGCGCTGAGCCTGAGTACGTGGCTGAGTCCGTCTTGCTAGAGCAGTTTATGCAAGACTTAGTGCTCTACGCGATCTCAGCTAAGGGCGGGGCGGACACCTTGGCCACATACGAGAGGTTAACCTCGATCGCTGACTTCATTAAGGCGATCGAAGTACCTAAGCTGCAGACTTTTTCGCGTGATGCCTCCATAGATGACCGCATGTACACGACGTGTATTTTACCTGACCTGTTCTTTGGGGTCGCGCCGACTTGTAACGTCTTGTACCCAGACATGTACTCCAGCTTCACCTACTCTAGGTCTATGTCTACGGAGCCCACGCGTATGCACCTGTCTACAGGTATAGAGGGCTCTCTGTTTGGGAACACGGGCGCAGATAACCTGACATACTACGCCCCGTCTATAGATGAGTTTAAGTCAATACAGTCGATGTCAGTGAGGTCCGCGCAGGTCGATGAGGACAACACGGCGCTCAACTTAGTGGAGGGCAGGCTTTTTGACCATGAGCTATACACAGGCATTATCCCCACTTTTAGCCGAGTAGACAGAATGGCCTACACCGCCGCGCTAGCTAAGGCTAACAGAGAGAAGGTGAGAGAGCACTTACAGCAGCAGCGAGAGGCAGCGGGAGGGGGTCGCGCGAGGTCAGGAAGTTTAGACGCTAATCTACTCGCGGGCTCCTTTGAGTCAGAGGGCGCGTTCGAAGAAGACGAGCGCGACGACTTCTTTATACGCGTGGCTAACTACCAGTATATTAAGAAGAAGCTCGGTAAGCGACGAGGCGGCGCGAGCGGTCTATTGAACCCCTACGCGGTGCCGGGCTTCCCTATGATCATTATAGACGGCGTTCCTGTTGATGGCGCGGGTGATGTGTTTAAGGACTTCTCTGAGGCCGATGACCAAAACGAGAGCTATGTAGGTCTACTCACCTCTGTCACGCACTCCGTGAGCCAACAATCGTCTGGCAGCACATCCTATGAACTTGCATACGTTAGGCCGCACCGTAACAGGGATGACGAGTTTCTTAGTGAGCTTTCTACGCTAGAGCGCTTAGACACGAGCTCAGCCGAAGTTGTCGAGGTAAACGTAGTTGAAGCGCTACGTAATTTTACAAACACGACAACGATAGAGAGTATACCCTTAGAGCAGATCGAGGCGCTTACACGCTTACTGAACATTGCGCTGCTCTGCACAAACTCGGTGGGTGAGTCCGCGGTCACAAAGGTGTCGACTACGACTGTCGCGAGTATAAAGGTGCCTAAGTTCCCTAACCTCTCAAGGGGAGAGACCGTTTTAGGTAAGCGCGTACTCGCGGTAGAGGTGATCGACTCAAATCAAGCGGGGTTATCTGTAGACGCTTTGGGTAACACGTTCGCTGAGCAAGAGTCTACGATCTCTGCTGAAGACGCGGAGCGTTATGTACAGCGACTCTCCGTCTCAAATCCGATCATCGGCGCGAGCCTAGACGCAGAGACGCGCGTACGTGCGGCAAGGCTGCTGTCTACTCGCCCCGCAGAACTCACGGTCGAAGACCTTCGGGCGCTGTGCGTGCTCTCGATGAACGGCACGAAGCGGGTAGCGTTACCCGCGTTCGCTAAGATCAGGGTCTACTTCGTAGGTGACGGGGAGGACACGACGGGCTTCCTGCCGATCGAGGAGGCGATACGCCCACGATACATTGATGATAGCTACAGCTCTCCCTACATCGGTGAGCTTGTATATAAAAACCTCTTGGGCGTGGGCTCTGTGGTAGACAGCGTGGCTCAGCTCGCGGATAAGGTCAACGCGCCTAAAGCTAAGTTTAGCGCGAGCCCTGGTCAGCTCGGTAACCCCTCTCAAGCGGAGGCGCTTAAAGAGGTGGTCTCTCAGGAGGTAGCGATCGACCTTATGAGTTATGCGTATGCGACTCGCGGCCGATCCGCAGACTACTCTTTCCGTAAAGTGCGTAGAGAGATCGCGTCTATCCCTGACGTCATCGGCGAGGGTGGCTTCCATTACAACGCTTACGCCTCGAGCAACGCGGATAAGCCTCTGTCACTTATACAAGACTTAGTGTACGATAGGGACACGAAGAGATGTCCTGATGGCTATCGAAAAGCAACTCCGCAAGAGGTCGAGGAGATCCTGAGCAGAGTTAACCCTAAACTTGACGTGCGAGAGTCGCGGTCTAAACTAGTGAGCGCTTATGTGAGCGGTCTGAGGTCGAAAGGTAAACTAGGATGACAAGAGAAGAGATCATGTACGCAGCGTTCACCGATGAGATGGAGAAGATCTCAGGGATCGGGCTAAAAGGTTTAGGCCTTATGGGGCTAGGCGCTGGTGGTGTTGTGGCCGCGAACAAGGCATCTGACATGTACCGCGCGGGCAGCATCCAGCTCGAGCAAGAGGCGATGGCGAGGAAGAAACGCAGACTCGCCCGTATGCAGCAGATGATGCAGCTTAAAGAGGGCTACTCTGTATGAACGAGCTCGAGGCGTACTTGCTCAAGGAGGCTAAGTACACCCCTTTCTCGCCCTCAACGCCCAAGACGCAATTTAAGGTAAGGGGTCCTTCAATCTCACCGCCCAAACTTGCGCCGATAGGCGTCATGGGGGCGACGTCCGCCCCTGTACGTAAGTACAGCCGTGAGCGTGAGTATGAGATGTGGAAAGAGTGGAAGTCTTCTGGGGAAGACCCCGCTAAGCTCGAACCACTTATGGACTCTATGGGCGGTATCGTACAGCAGACGGTGAACACATACTCCGCGGCTGACATTGATGACCGCTTCGTGAAGGCGGAGGCAGAGAAAAAGGTCTATGAGGCGCTTAAGTCATACGACCCCTCTCATGGCGCCAAGCTCTCTACGCACGTGATCAATCGCCAGAAGCGCGTCGGCCGGTTCGTGAAAAACCATCAAAACTTCGCGCGCGTTGTAGAGAACCGCGCCGCTAACTGGGCTGATTATCAAGAGGCGCGCAAAGAGATCACAGAGGCCACAGGGAGAGACCCTAGCAGAGAAGAGCTCTCGGTAGCGCTGTCTAACAAGCTGAAGGCTAAAGGCGTAAAGAAGTGGAAAGTGAGCGCCGCTGAGGCGGGTAGGTACATGGCAGAGGACAGGAGAGACCTCGTGCACACGGGGCTAGATCAAGACTCTTTTGTCACGATGCCTACGCAAGATCGACTCGTGATCAAGATGGTAGAGGAGGAGCTCACCCCCGAGGAGCGCGCGGTGTATGAGCGGCTCTTAGGTTTAAACGGTGCGCCTAAGCAGGGTCCAGGGGAGATCGCGCGAGCGCTCAAGATTCACCCGAGCAAGGTGTCTAGGCTGAGCGCGTCGATCGGTAAAAAGGTTGAGGCGTATTACTGATGCCGTCACTCAAGGGAAACTTCTACTGCATCCCTAAGAGAAAAGGGTCAAGCCTCACAGTCACTCAAGCGCTCACGGAGGTAGCGAGCACCGCGCGCAGACTACGCCAGCGTAACAAGACGTACCAGAAGCGCTTAGAAGTGCGCGGTATACCTCCCGAGGTCGCAGAGGCTTACGCGTATGCGGAGCGCGTCTCGGCAGGAGGCGTGCATAGCCTCACACTCCCTTACGCTCAGGTCGATCTATCTAAACTCTCAAAAGCCTTGGTGAGCATAGAGGGTGAGAAGGAGGTAGAGAACTTAGACTTTATCAAAGAGATCAACGGGCTCCCCGTGCCTTCAGTCTCTGCCATTATCGGCGTATACGGTCGAAGTAAGGTGTACTCCGCGACGCCTGTGAGGACGAACGCTGTAGGTAATCACCTTATCAGTAAGTCAAGTAGATACCCTTATAAACAACTCACGCCTAATAGGCTTAGGCTCTCTAGCGGCATATGGCTCGCCGTTCAAGAGAAAGCGGGCGGAGGGAATACCTTCTTGATTAGGGCGAATGACGACGTATCAGGCGAGAACGAAGTTAAGGCTCGCGTTGACGCCTTAACTGACTCCGCGGAGGTTCGCATAACAGGCAGCGTACCTACGATTGACGTGTCTACCGCGATCTTCTCAAAAAATGGCGTGAAGATGATCGTGGGCCCTCGCGACAATATGTACGAAGGTGACAATGAGTCAAAGTACTTCTCATACGAGGGGCAGGGCGCGCCAGCGCCCGTGAGCTTCTCTTCTCTATCTGTACCCGCAGGCATACTCAGCGAATCTACATTCTCCGTCGAGGTTAACCCCTCTGAGGGGTACGGGCCCTACTTCAAGGGTATGCGCCCTCCTGGCACACCCGCTAACTTCAGGTTAGTGTATGGGATGCATCGCAGGGGGCAGTACAATAACATCAGCGTCCTCAGGTTCTTTAACACGCTGATAGAGCAGGATATCAACACGCTCAACGAGGCAGGCGCTCAATTCATTCCGCGAAAAGCGAGGTTACCCTCACAGGTCATCGCTGACGGGCCTATACTCTTCAATGTGGTAGCGAACCATAAGTTATTAGAGGTGCCCCCGCTCGCCTATGACCGCAGGCCCAACAGAGACAACAGGGCTAACATCTCATCGTCCGCGCCGCCTCCAGGCACGCTCGTGAATGACCCTGGACCCTTTGGCCAAGCCCGTGGCGTTGACGCGAGCGGTGACCCGATTATCGAGGGAAGGGTTAGGCCTGACGGTAAGAGATACGATGATCGCGTAGGGTCAATATGCGCAGTATACCGTGAGGAGACAACGTCAGATAATCTACTGAACCCTCCCGCAGTAGCGCAAAACTCTGCTCTAGTGGCTGCGCACACGTCGCTTAAGTCTTTCTTGTCCTCCAAGAGCCTCGAGGCCTTCGATTACTTAAAACTGCTAAGCATATGCGCGCACAGGGTAAAGGGGATTAGCGAGGGCGTCTATATGCCTTATGTGGACTTCTGTACAATCGCTATGCTGTTTAACATAGACTTGGGCGTAGCGCTGCTCAACGCGTACGTTAATGACCCCGCGCTCGTCACTCAGAACATCGTTCAAGCTAACTTTATAGCGTACTTCCCTCCTGGTGATCTGCAGTCGTGGAGCTCTTGGGGGTCTACGCAAGTGCGTGACCTTATGCCGGCCTTCGGGTATGAGACGAGGGCGGATTTACCTAATTGGCCTAGCGATGAGACCGCCACGATAGAGGAGTCACACCTGTTCTTACCTCAAGGCGCGCCCGAGGACACCACGGCGCTGATGGCGTACGGGCTAGAGCTCTCGCAGAGAGCGATCGACGTAGTAAACTGGGGCGATGATGACGTAGTGCACTTTGGGAGAAACGCGACGGGTAACCGTAACCTCGTGACGAATCTTATCGTCCTTCACTGGGGCGGGTCTCCTAGCGGTTTCTCTGTAAATGATGGCAATGTGCCTTTATCCTTGTCTTCGCGGACAAGCCCTGTAAGTACGCACTTTGTAGTTGGTCACAACGGAGACGTTACGCAGCACGCTGACATCGGTCGAGTAGCTTGGCACGCGAGGCCTTATAACTCTACGAGCATAGGGATCGACACGGCCTCTCCCGGCTTCCCCAACAGGCCGAGAGGTTTTGGCGACGCTAACCTTCAGGGATATCAAGGTATAGGCTATCAGGTCGTCGAGTGCGCGATATTTAACTCAGAGGGCGGGGTGTTCGTAGGCCCTAGGGAGATGTATGAGTCCTGCTACGGGCTCGTAGACTATTTAGCTACACAGCTGAGCCTCGTAGGTAGGCATGAGTTCCCTCCGAGCGCCAGGCTCTTCCCTGGTATCTTTACAGACTCTAGTGGGTCTAAAGCCGTATATGTGACAGGCGGTATACTCAACATGAGTTTTAGGGTACCGCCTATACTCCCTATAGGGGTTATACCGCATATGTACGGTAACGCGTCGCGTACAGATGACATCGTGGCGTATGTATATTGTTGTCTCCGAAGTTTAGGTGACACTCCAGAACAGGCATACGCTAGATTAGTATTGACTCTACGTAGCGCAGTAAAGCAGACTCAGCACGAAGGTAAGGCTCTTAGATATCTAACATTGTCGCGGGGGTAGCTCATTTGTCTGACAGGTCTATACAGGTCACCAATCTCCTCTTAGCCTCTCTACTTGAGTGTGGGGGAGGTCAGGTTACAGACATTAAGAGCAAACACCGGTACTCACTTGTCAGCGTAAACTTAGAGCATTTCAGTAAGGACGCGCTAGCTGAGAAAGTCATGAGGCTCGCGCGAGTGATTGAGCGTATTGAGTCTGATGAAGAGCTAAAGCACCTGTTTAGCGCCTCTATGTTAGGTGAGCTAGAGGACAAATATGTAAGGCTTAAGAGAAGAGTTGTCCGAGAGAGAGGTTGATGCATGTTAGGTAGGGACAAGCAGTTTAAAGATGTAAAAGACTATCTATCCGACGTTTCGGCAGAGACAGTCATCGCGGTCTTACGCGACCTCGGTTTCGTGTGTACTCCGATACCTGAGGAGATCGCCGCTCCTGATGACGTACTCGTCACCGCGAGCGCAAAGTTTATCGGCGCAGGCGGTAGGCCTCTAGCCAACGTACAGGTGTCTGTGGTCGCTGTTATCGGTGACTATAGCGTTACGTCAGACAGCACAGGGGAGACGTTCTACCCTAGCCAGTCCTCAGTATCTACGCTTTACTACTCAGACGCTAACGGAGAGGTGTCGTTTAAGCTGTTTAAAGGGAGCGTAGTCCGCGTAAGCACTTCGATGAGCTCCGTAATACGTGAGATCATAGTGCCTCAAACAGACTTCTCCTTACTCGCGTCAGGGATAGAGATCGGTAATGACCTCTACTCCTCCGTCGATGTCGCTAAAGACTACCTCATCAGGAGAGACGTATGACGGCGTTTACTGTATTTGTCGAAGACAGCGCTGACACACCCGTATCGGGGGTCACTGTCGGCATCTTTAGCGTAGACGGTATGCCGATCATGAGCGTACTCACCGATGTAGATGGCGCTGCGCTCTTAGTCTCAGATGAGCCAGAGGTCACGATGGTTCTTAGTAAGAGCGGCTATACCTTTAAGAGCAGATATTACCTAAGGCCTAATGAAGGAGAGGTCTTTGACATAGAGGCCACTTTGCTACACATCGCACCACCTGACGACGCGTCTAAGTGCAGGGTGTACGGACGTATCTTGGACCCTCTCAGTAAAGCGCTATCCCCCAAGTGGCACTTCACCGTGAAGCTATGCGAGCAGATCGCGAGCGAGGCGTCGGACGATATCATTACAGCGAGCGCGCGCGTTAACCACGACGAGGGCTTTGTGATTATGGACTTACTGAGAGGCGCGAGGTATGAACTGAGCCCCTTGCCTCTGAGCAGCACGAAGTATACAGCTGAAGAGTATGACGAGATCTCTAAGGTGTCGTTCACTGTACCGGATGTCACCGTATCACGCCTCGTAGACTTGATCGCGCCGAGAGTAAAGACGGTCGCGTTATCAGAGGCGAGCGTAACGATAGATGTAGGCGAGGTAACGACCTCTACTGTCACAGTCACGCTCACTAATGAGGTCACGGCGGATAACTCTAGTGAGTATGTTGCGCTATTGAGCTCAGATATAAGCGTCGCCACAGCTTCGATTAGCGGTAACCAGATTCGTATAGAGGCGGTGGGGGCGGGTGACTGCACAATCAACGTGATCGGTCAGCGCGCGAGGTCAACAGCAGAGAGTATGTTCTACCGACCCTCCCCGGAGACGGTGCTCAACCTGATTGATGTTGAGGTTCGTTAATGATCATCACCTGCGGCGACAGCGAGATAGCGCTCCTCGCCTCAGTTGTGAAGAGGGCGTTCGACGACATTGAGCTCCGCTACAAATCTAGTGGCTCTGTAACTTACGCTAAAAAAGCTGTAGATTGGATAACGGGATCATGTCTCGAAGAGGGTAGCCTCGATGACTTTATGTCCTTTCGCTCTATATGTGAGACGCTAGGCTGGCCTGAGAAAGAGTTGATCGCTCTCGCACATAAGCTATACGAAGGTGAGTATGACAGTGTTAAACGAGTTGGCGCAGAATTACTCTTACCGTACAGAGGGCGCGAGACAAGCGGTCAGTTTGACGCGAGATGCAATGTTCTCCAGTGCGAGAGTCTGTTACGGGATATACTGTTTGACACTCCCAGTAGTGTTGAGTGCGCTCCAGGAGATTAAAGCCGCGCTTATCGAGGTGCGCGCCCTCTGCGCTACAGTGTATGACCCCCGCGCTGAGTACGACGCCACAGTCTACGCGGAACAGCGCGCGGTCATTGAAGAGGGACTCGCTCAAGTCACAACGCTCATCTCTAACTTGAGAGGCGTGTATAGCGCTAACTATGTGCCACCTGTCCTAGAAGAGTCGATATCCCCTCATCGCGAGACCGAGTCTACGCGGATACAACTTCCCCTCCGCAGTGAGCGTATAGACATCTTGTCCTCGAGCGCGCACTACGCTCTGCCTGAAGAGTCGAGGGCTTACACGTTTAACCCGAGCGCTTACCCCTTAACGGGTACATCTATAATCGAGGGAGCTCTAGGAGAGTCCTCTACCCGCTTTGCGCTCACACCATCTGAGCAAGATTATGAGAGCGCGGGTATATTGGTCGACTGGCTAGGCGGTGTCATTACGGTGAGGGCTGACGTCAAATGCGTTACGCTCGACAACAACGCAGCGGCGAGGGCGTCGGGAGCCTTAGACACGCTGTCGGGGAGACCTCTTCACTACAGGCCGATCGCCGATGTAGCTTATGCGCTCGCCGCAGAACCTTCTCTGAGTAGTTCAGCGGAGGATGTTACGATTAGCCAAGGCGCGCTCATAGGCCGAGAGGACTTAGTTGGCGCGATCGTCGAGGTCAGCGGTGGGCGGTACCTTGTTGATCAAGGAGGCACGCTCCGCACATTCTCTTCTACAGTATCTTCTAGCGCGCTAGACGGGCAGTATTATGTGATCGCGCACTTCTACTCTATCGACATGCAAGAGAACGTCGTGCTCACCGACGGCTATGCACCGGATCCCGTTTACGGTGACATTGAGCTGCCAATCACTTCTGCAAAGAGCGGTGATGTGATCTTTGAGTCAGGTGTCGAGGCGGGTGTGGTTGTCGCCTCCGGTGAGGGAGCTCGCGGGTCGATGTACCCCTCTTACACAGGCGGGCAGGTAAGCATACTAGCAGAGACCTATGTGTCGCTAGGCGTATTCCTCTCCGATATTGGGGATATACCAGACTTAAGTCTCCTTGAGTCTCTAGTGACGAGAGAAGACTTTATAGAGACCGCTTCTAAAGTGAGCGAGATCTCATCTCTCGTTGATGCTGTCGAGGTAGCGTGTAAGAGCTTAAGTTGCCCCTCAGATGTAAGGAGAGTGTGGAGCGATCTTAAAGCTATTCACATAAGAGCAAACCTAGACCGCGCAGCAGACATGCTATCAGAGGCTCAGATAAATGAATATTTGACCTTAGATGATACGAGCGCGAGCTACGGAGCGTTACTCTCTAGTATCTCAGAGGACTTGATCGTGGAGGTTCAGCGATGAAAGCGTATCAGATCAGAGCGTTGATGAGAGAAGCGCAGAGTATCGTAGACAGCTTTAAGGAAGAGGACGTATCTACGATGGAGGAGAAGCGCCTCGCGTCTCGTAACCAGCAGATCGCGTTTCTTAGCGCGGAGGTTGAGCTGTTAGACAAGCTGATTTCGCTCCTCGAGGCGGGCGTTGAGGCGTCGAAGGAGGGTCAAGATGTCTGATTTAAAAATATACAGCGCGTTACAACAGGTGTACGTCGAGCCTGGGCCTTATGTAGAGCACGAAGGGTCAATCTCAGTGAACGGCGTAAACCTAGAGGGTGTGACGCACATAAGTGTGGACGGCGTGATCTCTCAAGACTTTACGCTCGCACAGCCTCATACAATCACGACTAAGGGAGTCTCTACAAGTGAGGTGATCGCGTACACTGATGCGGTCACTCTTGAGGAGAGCACGATCACGATCGGAATCCCTGACCGCGCTAAGCTCACGTCTAGCGGGAAAGAGACGCTGAAGCAGCGTGTGCTTAAAGCGCTTATCAGCGACGACAGCTCTGACGCGTTTAGTGGTCTCGGCGCAGGTATGGATTCATTAGCGGGCTCCGCCGTAGGGGATGACGCGGTGACCCGCTCGATTAGCATGATCCGCGAGGTTGAGCAGGCGCTCTTAGAGAACGAGAGGCCTGATGAGCCTCTAGAGAGTTCGCTCAGCAGGATAAACATACTAGGGGCGCGTAGAGATACAGAGTATAATGCGAGGCTGTTTATACAGATATTTAACAGAGCAGGCGAGAGCATAGAGACTGAGGTGCTATAGTGAGCAATCTAAGTGACGTCATAAGAGCGAGGCTCACAGCCTTAGACCCGACACTCGACGTGAGCGCGGGCTCACCCGCAGAGTCTATCGTGATCAACCCTCTCGTAGACGCGCTGTCTGGCAATGCGTTGAGCACCGACAGCGCAGAGTTTATCAGAGCTAAGCTCCGCGAGGCCTTCCCAGAGATCACGTTTGGCACCGGCGACGCGCTCACAGACATATTGGTAAACGCGAGCTCCGTGCTCTTAGAGCCATTTAGAAGAGAGATCGCGCGCATCTCCAACGCCCAGAGCCTACGAGATATAGACCAACTCGCCGAAGATGATGTAGACGCGCTCGCCTCTAACTGGATGGTGTCACGTATCGCGGGCGCTTTCGCGAGAGTGAGCGTGATCGTCACGTTGTCTAACCCTCGACTGTTGAGGATCAACAGCTCTGTACGATTTATAACGAGAGCGGGGCTCGTTTTCACGCCCTCTGCCTCTTACACGCTCAACGCGTCTGAGGTAGCGAGCTATGCCACACCTGAAGGCCTGTTCGAAGTGCCAGTGCAGTGTGTAGCGACTCAACGAGGCTCTGAGTATAACATCGACGTAGGTGAGGTCATCGCGGTAGAAAACTTAGACCCCGCCACGCGCGCCACGAACAGGGCACAAGGCGTAGGCGGTGTAGACCGTGAGTCTAGCCAAGCTCTCGTCAGCAGGA
>Ga0213858_10000994_pt1 | contig 13331 bp, 25 predicted proteins | sample PICome_FD_160122 | JGI IMG/M metagenome (GOLD analysis project Ga0213858, IMG submission 160122) | Coastal seawater microbial communities near Pivers Island, North Carolina, United States - PICO245 | ecosystem: Environmental > Aquatic > Marine > Coastal | place: USA: North Carolina | collected... | reverse complement strand
CGGCCATCAAGACTGGCATGGAAGGTGACTTTGATACTGGAAACATGCGCTTCAAGGCCCGTGAGCGATACAGCTTCGGCGTCTCTGATTGGAGAGCGGTTTTCGGAACTGAAGGCGCTTAATCACCTAAATGGTGTGAGAAAAGGGGTGGCTTGTGCCGCCCCTTTTTTTATCGTATTGTATTTAGGTCCCTGACAATCACATCCCGTGATTGACACTAGCCACGACAGGAGAACCACATGGCTAATACTACTTTTTCTGGACCAGTCCGGTCTAAAGACGGCTTTCAATCAATTATAGAAAACACCACCACTGGCGGAATCACGGCTACTGGCTACGGTGTTATGTCTCAGTCAAAGCAAGTTACTTTTGCTGCTGATGGCACAGAAACTGTGATTGGAACTCTGCCAGCAAATAGTCAAATCATAGACATCAACGTAGATGTAACCACAGCATTTGACGCTGGAACCACAAACACTTTGGATTTAGGCGATGGCACCACTGCGGATAAGTATGCGGACGCTCTTGCTCTGGGTAGTGTAGCTCGTGTCCTGGCAAGCTCTGATGTTTCTCAGCTTACCAATTTAGTGGATATTGGCACCTCTGATGTTGCCTTAACTGCAACCTATAATCAGACCGGAACCGCTGCCACAGCAGGTGTAGCACAGGTAACTGTACTTTACGTGCCTAACAATAACCTCTCTTAATAGGGGCTAAACATGGCCGGATCAGATGTCAAAAGTAAACGGCTAACCGCCGTCGGCTCTGCCGGGGTTGGTCCTGCGCGTATACGTCAAATACAGGTTCTGACGGACAATGTTGGAGCAGGTCGTCTCACCATTACCGATGGTAATGGTGGGGCCACGGTTCTGGACATTGATTTCAAGCAGGATGACTCGCACTCAATAAACATACCTGATGAGGGTATCCGCGTGTCTGATATTTATGTTTCGGTGGAAACTAATATCACGGCAATGACAGTGTTTTATAGCTAGGTAATTCAAATGGCTCGTGAAGTTTCTTCCATAACCAGAGTAGGCACTTCTGAGCCGTTTGAGCTACAAGTCGCTAGGGGTCAAATTGCCTATCATGAGTCTGTTTACAAGTTTGGCAACAATTCAGCAGTTGCGGACTCCGTAGAGACCATTTGGCCACAGGGTGGGCTGTATTCATACCTGTCTGCGGCGACTGTGCTAAAGGTTTCCAGTAGCTCCACCAATGACGCTTCGGCGGGCACGGGGGCCAGAACCGTTGAGTTGTTTGGACTTGATGGCGATTACAACGAAATATCAGAGACTGTCACCCTAAATGGGCAGACGGCGGTCAACACCACGCAGTCTTATCTGCGGATAAACCGGATGATTGTCCGGTCTGCGGGGTCTGGAGAGGCAAACGCAGGGAACATCTATGCGGGCACCGGCACTGTCACCACGGGCGTACCAGCAAACATTTATGCAATTATCAATGGGGACGGCTCAAACCAGACCCTGATGGCGCTGTGGACTGTACCGGCGGGCTATACAGCCTATCTGATGCAGTATGATGTTTCTAACGGAACAACATCAAACACGCCAGCAGTATGCAAGTTGTCGCTAGTTGCAAGGCCGCTTGGCGAGGTATTTCAGGTCAAGGATGTGAAATCACTCACCACGGGGATGCACATCGAAAACACGCTTGTTATCCCAATTAAATTCGCGGAAAAGACGGATATTGAGGCGCGGGCGATTTCTTCTTCGGCAAGTGTAACTTTTGATATATCCGCCTCTTTTGAGATTATTTATATTAAGAATGGGAGTGACCTTGCCTAATGGCTACTGCTAAGAAAAAGGGAACTATGAAAGGTCACACCATTAAAGGTGGTCATAAGCGTCCAACTAAGTCTGGCGCAGGTATGACCAAGAAAGGTGTGGCTAAATATCGTAGGGACAACCCTGGTTCTAAGCTACAAACAGCGGTAACAGGCAAGGTTAAGAAAGGCAGTAAAGCAGCAAAACGACGCAAGTCTTTTTGCGCTCGTTCTGAGGGACAAATGAAGAAATTTCCAAAGGCGGCTAAAAACCCTAATTCTAGGCTGCGTCAAGCAAGAAAACGGTGGAAGTGTTAAATGAGTGGGCATCACGACGATAAGTATCACGGCAAAGAGCGCAGAGCAGATCGCAAAGAAGCTCGTGAGCAGAAAAAAGAAGATATTAAGAGTGGTGAAACTCGAAAAGAAGCTCGTGAAGACAAACATTCAATGAAGAAAACAGATCGTCAAGTTTGGAAAGAAGAGGGTCACAGCATTTCTAAAGATATGGGCACTTTTGTAGAAGATTCTGCGGCACATATTGTAGGTGAAGGAGACATTGTTGGTGAAATGATGGCTCAATCAGACCCAAATGAAGAAATTTCCAAAGGCGGCTAAGAACCCTAATTCTAGGTTGCGTCAAGCCAGGAAACGGTGGAAGTGTTAAAAGTGGTAGAAGTTACTATACATGATGTTGATAAACGATTGAGTAATGTTGAAATTACGTTAAACCGTTTAGAAAACAATCACTTAGCGCATGTTGAGAAAAAAATCGACAAACTAGATAACCGTTTGTGGATGCTTTTGTCTGTCGTCTGTATTGAAGCAATTGGCATAATAGGGATTTTGCTAAAATGAGCCGAGTAAGAACAGGAACGGTTGTGCCCGCCGCTAAATGCGGTGTTGTTCGGATGGCAAAAGGTGGTGCTGCTAAAAAGAAAAAAGGCAATAAGATATGCCCAGAAGGCATTGCTTGGGCAAAACGCACTTTTGATACCTATCCCAGTGCTTATGCCAATTTAGCAGCCTCTAAATACTGTAAAGACCCTAATTACGCAAAGAAGTCGAAGAGAAAGAAGCGTGGGTGATTTAAAGAAGTGGGTTGACCAGGACTGTGTCAGGATAGACAGCTCCGGCAACATCGCCGGGAAATGCGGCACGTCTAAGGATAAAAAGAATCCTGATCGGTGCCTGCCAAGATCAAAGGCACAAAGCCTGTCTAAGAAAGAACGTGCTGCCACTGCTCGTAAAAAGAAACGAGAGGGCAAAAAGGGTAAACAGGTTGTTTCTAACACCAAGAAAGCCAAAGTTCGCAACTTAAACATGGGTGGCGAAGTGAGCCGTGGGTGTGGGGCAATCATGTCTAACCGTAAAAAAAGAACACGGTATGCATGAATTCTTTGTTGACGACGAAAAAAAGATTTACAATGAAATTAGAGAGTGGTCAAAAACACTCTTAGAAGAAAACAACCCAGATTTCAATGGGTTACCCGCTTGTCCATATGCCAAAGCGGCTTGGGCAGCGCAACGGGTTTCGGTTATTTTTAAACGCGATCCCGCGAATTATCATGACTTGTGGTCAGTCATATCTACCTGGGACGACAAGGTGGATTTGGTAATCATCGTGGACCTTGCGTTTCCCGAAGACTCGGAAGCCTTCCACGAATACCTCGATGACATCAATCAAGCCATATCTGACGGCATGTTTATAGACCGGGACATCTGGGTTATGGGATTTCACCCAGACCAGGAGCCCAATGAGCTTGTAGACAATGGCTCTTTTGAGCCAGCAACCGCAGAAGAATATGCGATGATATTCGTTCAGCGCCTTAGTAAGCTGGAGGAATCAGCGGATAAGATACGAAAATTAGGTTATTATGAGCGTTATTTTGACGCATATGACGTCGAAAACATGTACAAGGTTCGTCACGAATTTTACAGGAGATTGAAAAATGGCAATGAGCCCTAGAAAGAAACTGGCAGGTGCGGGCGGCTCTTCCGGGTCTGTTGTTAATTTGGGAAATGGAGCCGCTAAAAAACCCAAAAAAATGAGGGGCGGTGGGCCTGTAGGTGGACCCATGAAAATGAAAGATGGCGGTTTTCCTGATTTGAGCGGTGACGGTAAAGTCACTCAAAAAGACATTTTGATGGGAAAAGGCGTTATTAAAAGAAACATGGGCGGAAAGGTCTCTAAAAAGTCTGGCGTAATTAAGGGAATGCGCTCCGGCGGTCCTCTTAAAAAAGGTAAATAAACATGGTTGCTTCTACTATTTTAAAATCCGCAGCTAAAAGAGCGGCTAAAGCAGCTAGGGGCGCGACCTCTCGTGTGCGCGGTGCTAACAAAGAATTTGTTGCAAAAGCTAAAAAAGGTTATTCAAAGTTAGATAAAGACGATGTAGCCCTTGCCGGAGGTACATACCTTGTTGCAGACATGGTTGAGGAAACTATGCTTGATGAGCCCCAACGTAAAAGTCGAGGCGGTCCGGTCAAAAGAAAGAAAAAGAAAAAAACAACTAAGCGTAAGAAATAATGGCTGTTTCAGGTTCTAAAAATTTTGAGTTAGACGTCACCGAGTACATCGAGGAGGCGTTCGAGCGTTGCGGCAGAGAAGTTCGTACAGGTTACGACATCAAGACCGCCAAACGCTCTATGAATCTGTTGTTTGCTGATTGGGCAAACAGGGGGCTTAACTCCTGGACGATAGAGCAGTCCACACAGGCTCTGGTTGCTGGAACGGCAGAATATACGCTTGGGTCCGATACCATAGACATTTTGTCTGCTGTGATTCGCCGCTCTGACGTGGACTACAGCATTGAGCGCCTTAGCCGTGATGACTATCTTGCGGTGCCCAATAAGACGACCCAGGGCAGGCCCTCTCAGTGGTTCCTGGACCGTCAGATCGCTCCTGTGTTGAAGCTCTGGCCGGTTCCTGAGAACAGCACAGATGTGGTGGTGTTTGACCGTCTCGTCCGAATGGACGACGCGGATACGGCTCAGAACACGGTAGAGATGCCGTTTAGGTTTTATCCTTGTTTGGCTGCCGGGTTGGCTTATTACATAGCCATCAAGAAGGCCCCGGACAGGGTGCAGTTATTGAAAGCTGTGTATGAAGAGGAGATGGAGCGGGCCATCAGTATGGATCGTGACCGGGCTTCTTTTAACATTGTGCCAAGCTTGGCGTATTCGCAGAACTTGTAATGGCTAAATTTGCTGTTGGTAAAAATGCCTATGGCATCTCAGACAGAAGCGGGTTTCGTTACAAGCTGAACGAGATGAAGCGGGAGTGGAATGGCCTGCTGGTGGGTAAAGACGAGTGGGAGCCCAAACAGCCCCAGTTAGAGCCCCGCAGAAGCATTACAGACCCGCAGGCTTTGCGTAATCCTCGACCGGATCGCGTAGAGCCTATGGACGTTTATGTAGGTCTGCCTACCCCGCAGGCCCCGAATTTACGGCCTGTAACCGGATTTGGTCAGGTTGGTAGCGTGACAGTGGTGATTTCATGAGTTTTACTTATGACGAGTTAAAAACGGCGATACAAGATTACACTCAGAACTCTGAGACCAGTTTTGTTACTAATTTACCCGTTTTTATTCGCGTGGCTGAAGAGCGTATCTTAAAGAACGTTCAGCTTACGCTTTTTCGTAAAAATGCCACAGCCACTACTACGGCAAGTAACCAGTATTTAGCGGCTCCCAGCGATTTCCTGGCTCCGTTTTCTTTGTCGTTTACGACGGGTGGGGACAAGACGTTTTTGGACTACAAAGACGTTAACTTTGTGCAGACATATAACCCCGATCCAACGGATACCGGCGCGCCTAAGTATTATGCGTTTTTTGACGACGCTAACTTTTTGCTCGGACCCACGCCAGATGCGGCTTACGACGTGGAGTTGCACTACTTTTATCGCCCAACAAGTTTGACTGCGGGGGCAGGAAGCGGCACTACCTGGCTAAGTGACAACGCGGAAATAGCCTTGTTGTATGGGTCTTTGATAGAGGCTTACACCTACATGAAGGGTGAGCCTGACATGATGCAAGAATACGAAAAGCGATTTGCTGAGAGTGTGATTGCTATGAAGAACTTTGGTGAGGCCAAAGAAGTCACCGATGCATACCGAACAGGTTTGGTTATTAGGGATAAGACATGATTCAAGGCGTACAAACAGCGTTCGACAATGGCTTTAAGGTAGAGGTTCAGACCACTAATAACCGCGGTTGGACCCCAGAAGAGCTGGCAGAACGCGCCCTGGCTAAATTGATTTCTGTGAGTGACACTGCTGACGAGCAGGTCAAAGCGCAGGCTCTGGTGTTTAAAGAGCAGATTAGAGAAGTTTTGGTGTTTTACATGAAAGAGGCCATCAGATCAGATAGGACCACTATTTGTGCAGAACTCGAAAAGCAAGGCCAAAATGAGTTGGCCAACATAATCCGTAAATTATAGGAGAGGCCCCTTATGGCTATTACTCAAGCAATGTGTACGAGCTTCAAAGTGGAGCTTCTTAACGGTATACACGCCTTTGGAACAACTGTTGCTCGTGGTGGCACCACTGCTGACAGCATGTACATTGCCCTGTACACCAGTTCAGCGTCTTTGGATGCTACAACCACGGCGTATAGTGTCACCAACGAAGTGTCTGGTACAGGCTATTCTGCTGGCGGAAACTCGCTTACAGCGGTAGCACCTACTAGCTCTGGCACTACAGCGTTTACTGATTTCAACGACACCACCTGGTCAACTGCGACAATTACTGCTCGCGGTGCGTTGATATACAACAGCACACAGTCTAACAAGGCCGTTGCTGTATTGGATTTTGGCGCAGACAAGACGTCCACTGCTGGTGACTTTACCATTGTGTTCCCGACTGCGGACGCCAGCAACGCGATAATTCGTATTGCGTAGAAGGTGCTAAATGGTTGACGTTGTTGTCCCATTAGGTGGATGGAACTACGGCACTTGGGGTGCCGGAGAGTGGGGCAACAATAGCCCAGCTTTGCCCTTGGGCACTGGGCAGGTAGGAAGTGTAGCTGTTTCTGGCGCAGCTACGGTAGCTGTAACAGGGGTCAGTGGCACTACTGGGCTTGGTACTGCAACGGCACAGGCAAACGCCACGGTAGCCGTGACAGGCGTAAGCGCCACAGGTATTGCCAGCTATACCGTTTGGGACGTTACTGTTTACTTAGACGGTTGGGGTCGCGCAGGCTGGGGAGAGTTTGCTTTTGGCGAGGGCAGTATTTCCGTACAGGGAACTACGGCTCTAGGCACAGCAGCACTAGCTTTAGGTGCTTCGGCATCGGTAACAGGAGTTGAAGCGACCACTACATTAGGAAATGTCGTTGCCAATGGCGACGGTGCCACTGATGTATTAGGCAATGCAGCGACTGGTCAGATAGGCACTGCGTCTGTAGAAGCAGATGCCATTGTCGCGGTTACCGGAGTCGAAGGCACCGCCCAACTAGGAATAGCGGGTCCAGTAACCACGGTAGTTATAGAAGCTACTGGAGTTCAGGGCACAACAGCTCTTGGAAGCCCGACTGTTACTGGTATTGCAACGGTAAATGTCACCGGCGTACAGGGTACGACGGCGCTAGGAACGGCTACAGTAGACCTTGTTATAGAGGTCAATGTTACGGGAGTTCAGGGCACAACAGCTCTGGGTTCGACAACACAAACGGGTGCGGCAAACGTTTACCCGACAGGTGTACAGGCCGTAGGACAAGTAGGAAATGTTATAGTTTGGGGTCGAATAGTACCGGCTCCTGGAACAAGCTGGTCGGGAGTGACCCCTGCACCAGGAACAACTTGGACGGAGATAGCCGCATGATAAAAGTAAATGAAGCTAAGAGCATAGATGGCGGGATCGATCCCAGGCACGAAATAGAGATAGTTTGTGCCAATTGTGGTTTTGATCTTGATGAGTCTGAGCTAGAGGCTGATACTTGTTCTGATTGCGGTCAGGCTTTGTCTTTGAAACAAAGCACTAAAATATATGCAACCAGCGTTCCCGCAGCTACGGGCGATGCTTCGTTATAGTCACTGGAGATATAGATGGCTACTTATGTAAACAATCTACGATTAAAAGAGATTGCCACGGGTGATGAAAGCGGAACCTGGGGCACCAGTACAAACACCAACCTTGAGCTAATCGGTGAAGCTCTTGGTTACAACACGCAGGACGGATTTTCTTCTGACGCTGATGCGACCACCACGGTAGCAGACGGCGCGGCTGATCCGGCTCGTGCTATGTATTTCAAGGTTACATCTAGTGCGACCCTTACGGCGACTAGAACGCTGACCATTGGGCCAAACACGGTTTCTCGTGTCATGTACATTGAGAATGCCACTACAGGCAGTCAGTCAATCAGCATATCACAAGGCTCCGGTGCTAACGTCACCATTGCTTCTGGAAAGACTAAGTGCGTGTACTTGGATGGTGCAGGAGCTACAGCGGCTGTAGTCGATGCCTTGGCTTTGATCGAAGGTATTACTGATGGTGACGTTATCGGCCCTGGCAGTTCAACTAACAATAACTTCACTGCGTTTGACGGTACTACTGGAAAGTTACTTAAAGACAGCGGTAAAGCTACGCCAACGGGCGATGTAGTTGGAACATCAGATACACAAACCCTGACAAACAAAACTTTAACCAGCCCCAAAGTCGGAACAAGTGTTAACGACACCAACGGTGCGGAGTTAATTAAAGTTACAGCAACGAGTTCTGCTGTAAACGAAGTGACTCTGGCTAATGCGGCTACTGGGAACAACCCAACGCTTTCAGCTACAGGTGATGACACTAACGTAGGTATTGATGTTACACCAAAAGGTACAGGCGAATTAGCGGTAACAGCTAGTTTTATATCAGGTGTGTTCTCCGACAAAGTGTCGGCCATAGGTAACACAGGGACTGCTCAGACAATCACCTCTACCAACGGACAGGTGTTTACCGCTACGTTAACCGGAAACTGTACCTTTACTTTAGCGGGTGCAAACAGCAACTCTAACAGGGCTACGTCGTTTACCTTAATTCTTACTAACGATGCGACCCCAAGCCGAACTGTGGCTTTTTCGGGAGGCACGGTAGAGTTTCCCGGCGGTTCTGTTAGCCGCAGCACTGGAGCTAATGAAACAGATATATGGTTTTTCTTTTCGCCAGACGGCGGTACAACTTGGTATGGCAGCATACCAATGAAAAATTTGTCTTAATTTAAAAGCCTAGGAGGCGGAAAAAATGGCATTATCAGCAGAAATGCAAGCACAAGTAGATCAGCAAAACGCTATCGAAGATAATCGTGCGGCTAATCAAGCATCTCAAGAAGCTAAAAGAGCGAAGCTAGAAATGGTTCGTATGGCTAAGGATATCCTTGTAGAAAACCGACGTACTCAAGCTGCGGCAGATGCTACTGACATCACAGCAAGTGCGGTAACTGCTTTGGCAACGGAACTAAATACGTTTGTAAATAGTTAATATGGATGTGTATCCATACTTTGCGTCTCCGATATATCGTGAAGAACGACCCGAATGGGTAGAGGAAACGCTTAAACACACCCAGAAATACTATGAACAAACCAAAGAATGGCTACCGGACAATGCTGTAGTTAAGCAAACCGGGCACATGGCGAATGACCCTGACCTTGGGTATTTAGCGTCTTACTTTCGAGATAAGGGCGTTAGTATTTTAAAGGATCAGGGTTATTTTACAGATGAGCATGAGTTTTATCTGTCTGGAATGTGGGGCCAAGAGTTTGAATGTACAGGAAGTAATATGCTGCATGTGCATGGCAGCAGTGAAATATCAGGATTTTACTTTTTAGAAACCCCAGAAGGAGGTTCTTATCCTATATTTGACGACCCTAGACCGGGTAAAAAGATGAGTGACTTGCCTTCAGCGCCCAGTGACCAAGTAACTATGGCTACGCCATACATACATTTTAATAATGTAATTCCGGGTACGATGATGTTTTTTAACTCTTGGTTGCCTCACATGATTACGGCAAGTAGGTCAGAACAACCGACAAAGTTTGTTCATTTTATTCTGTCTTGTAATAAAAGGTTTGTTTAATGCAGCATATATTAACGCCGCACACAAAAAAGATAGAACCGTTTGCGTGGTGGGAAGGAGCATTTACAGAACAACAGCTAGATTGGTTACAACAAAAAGCAAAAGAAGCGACGCAAGAAGCTCAAGTCGGTGGTGGTAACGGCGGAGAAGTAAATCCAAATATACGAAGATCAGAATTAAATTGGTTACACAAAGACCCCGAATGTGCATGGGTTTTTGAGCGGTTAGCGCACGTTGCATCAAGTTTAAATACTGACTACTTTGGGTTTGATCTAACTGGATTTGGAGAGGCTATACAGCTAACAAATTATCACGAAAGCAAACAAGGTACTTATGATTGGCATCAGGATTTTGGTTCTACGGGAATTTCAAGAAAACTTTCATTAGTGATGCAGTTATCTGACGCTGCCACTTATGAAGGAGGTGAACTTCAGTTATTGACAAAAAGAGAGTCTACTGCAATCAAAAAACAAAGAGGGTTAATAGTAGCATTCCCTGCTTGGACATTACATCGGGTAACTCCGGTGGTTAAAGGGAGTAGACAATCTTTAGTTGCATGGATATCAGGGCCAGCATTTAAATGAATGTAGAGTATAAAGATTTTATTGGTATTTTCCCTGATGTTTATCCGGAAGGGTTTTGCCAGCACCTTATAGATGAGTTTGATCGTCATCAACAGCTAGGAGCAGGTTCAAATAGGCAGGATAGCGAAGATATTTCTTCACATATAAAAGATGACTACCAAATTTTTTCAAATGGTAAAAACATATTTTTTGCGCCTTTTGATGAAAACAATAAAGACAGGAAAAATAAAAATACACTAGATATATTCTATAAAGGACTACAAGACTGTTTTGAGCAATACACTAACGAGTATTCAACGCTTAAAGATGTAAAAATAAAATGCAATAACGTAAAAATACAAAAAACATCTAGTGGTGGCGGATATCATGTTTGGCATGCGGAGCAGGGTAACGGAGAACAAGCTACTCGTGGGTTAGTCTACATGCTTTATTTAAATACTTTGCCCGCTGAAGCAAACGGAGAAACAGAATTTTTGTATCAACAGCGACGAATAAACCCTGTCGAGAATACGATGGTGTTATGGCCTGCCGCGTTTACACACCCGCACAGAGGAAATCCGGTGTATGGAGATAACACAAAATATATTGTTACTGGTTGGTTTTACCACGAGTGAGTTGAATTATGCCTATAGGAACAGGTAAATCAGGTTTAATGGGAGCCGGAGTTGTCCCCGGCGGCTGTGAAACATTTAATACCAGCGGTACTTTTTGCGCTCCACCGGGTGTATCCACTGTAAACGTAACAGGCTATGGTGCGGCAGGTAGCGCAGGGAATCCGGGCAATGCGGGTGGCCCCGGAGCAGGTGGCAGTGGCGGTAGTGGTGGCACAGTCCCTAACTTTCCGTATAGAAAACAAGCAAAACCCGGCGGCTCTGGAGGGCCGGCGGGAAATCCCGGAAGTCCCGGAAATACTGGAGCTACAGGAGCTGCTTCAACTGTTTTTTGTTTAAGTTTATGTGGTGGCGCTGGTGGGCCGGCTGGTAACGCAGGAACCGCAGGAACCGCAGGTAATAATGGAAACACTGGCGGATCGAGTGGCCCCAGCCAGCCGGGTGTCGCTGGAGGTACCGGTGGTACGGGACTCAACTGCGGCGGTGGCGGAGGACCGGGAAACTTTAACGCAGTTTTATGTAAATGCTACTGTCAGTGTGGCATTGCTGCTATCGGTGGCGGCGGTGGCGGCGGTGCTGGTAATTCAAACGATGGTCAAACTTCGAATGGTAGGCTCGGACAGTTCGGTGGAAATCCCGGAGGAGCGTCGGGGGGAAGCGGAGGACAAGTTGAATTTAATTGCGGTTTTCCCGGTCCCCAATATTGCGCCGTTGCTGGATCGAATTCTAATACTACAGGAGCAGGTGGCGGTGGCGGGGGTGGCGGTGCATCTAACAGTAGTACCACCTTAGGTGCTTGTGGTCGTGTGGGCGGCGGCGGTGGCGGCGGTGGATCAGGCAACGCGGGAAACCCCGGCAACGCAGGAAATCCCGGTAGTGCAGCTAACCCTACAACACATAATTGTGTCGCTATTGTCGGCGGTACTTCCTACCCTGTAACAGTAAACGGTCAAGTAAATATATCTTGGTGCCCTCAATAGTTATGAACAAGAAAGAATTTGAAAAAGAATTCCAAGAAAGGCAACAGCAACAGCAACTCAAAGCCTTGGATTCGAACCGTAATAGAGCGCAATCAGTTAGCATAGGTATGTCGGCATCAGGCACAACAGAAATTACTATGCGTGGGGTAGATGGGACGTTTTTATGGAATGTGTATCAACCAGTTCAAGTCACAGAATTTATTCATCAACTTGCTGCTAGTATAGGATGCCATATACACATACAACCTAGAAATGATTTTGGTAGTTGGCGAGAGTGGCGAGAGCCGACTGAAGCAGAAAAATTACATCTAAATGGATTTCCACCCTTTGCGGGCCAGCAGTTAGGGCATGAGAAGGTAGGGCTGCTTCCACAAAATACAGAACAGATTACGGAGAAAGAACATGTGGCAACTAAGAAGGCTGTCAACAAACGAAGCACTAAGCGCCGCCGGGCCTCTTCCAAGTGATTGGGGGCCAATTTGTGGTTTAGCTGGTATTACGGAGAAGCTCGGGGACTTGTCTTGGCTTGGCCCAAAACACGCGGATACTGGTTGGATTGAACTTACTGAAGATGAGAAAAAAGCTCTAAGAGAAGATGAAGCTCATGCCCGTGTAAACGCTGAAAAAGAAATAGCGACCACTGCTTTAGCGGCGTCAGATTTGACGGTAGAACAGAAAATAGCGTGGGAAGACTATTTAGTACGTTTAGATACAGTGTGTTTGTGCGCTGATTTCGACTGCGATCCAAGGTTTCCAATAAAGCCTAGTGTATGAACCTAACTTGTCACAGAGCAAAAAACTTATCCTACGTAATAATAGATGATTTTTTTACTGAAAAAGAACTGGAAGCCGTTACGCAAGAAGTTAAAGACTTACAAAGGTTTTTTTTACCTGCAAGCAAAACGAGAACTGCAAAAGAATCTGAGGGAGAGCGATTAAAAACTGGAAAAGGTGTGTTTTTAGATAATCTGTATGTGAACAACCGCACTGCGTCTGCGATATTACAGGCTAACCGAAAAGTTTTTAGTCCAGAGGTTGTAGAGTATGCACAGAATTTCGATGTGATTTTTAAGGAAATATCGCAGTCTAACAGCGATCATACTCTGCTAAACTGTTATATATCTGGACAAGAGTACCGACCACATACCGACACCTCAAGACTGTCTGTAGTTACGTTTTTAAGAGAGGGCGATTTTTCTGGGGGAGAGTTTTTCTTCCCTGAGCAGGAAGAAGTAATACCTTGTATACACAACAGAGCTGTTTTATTTCCGGGCTGCGTAACACATGCCGCACTCCCGATTAAAGGGCAAGGG
>Ga0213858_10000992_pt1 | contig 13349 bp, 20 predicted proteins | sample PICome_FD_160122 | JGI IMG/M metagenome (GOLD analysis project Ga0213858, IMG submission 160122) | Coastal seawater microbial communities near Pivers Island, North Carolina, United States - PICO245 | ecosystem: Environmental > Aquatic > Marine > Coastal | place: USA: North Carolina | collected... | reverse complement strand
TATAAAGAGCATAAGGTAGAGCCTTATAAGTCTTTTACAGATGATAAAGCTCATAGAGAATATAACAGTAAATATTTAGATGCAAAAAATAGATATAAAAATACCCTAAATAATTTAGGCTAAATTGTTTAGTGTAATATGTGTAAAAAAAAGTTGTATTTTAAAATATAAAATTATATATTCAAAAAGTAACAAAGGAGAGTAATGAGTTATCAAAAACGAGTTAGAAGATTGACAATACCATTAGAGACTAATGAGCAGATTAAAAATGCAAGAGATATTTTTTTACAGCTTCACGAATCTTTTAAGAAGATTGCAAGATCACCTAACGCAGAACGTAATAAAGTTTTTATAGCTCAACTGGAAATTATGAATATGAACACTGAACTAAAGAGTAGAGCTACTGGCAAAGCTCTAAGTTCTTACTACAAAAATGCAACGTGATCCTATGATAGTTATAAACGATAAAAATAATATGTGTAGAACAGCAGTAGAGTACAAACAACGTTCTTATGCGACAAAACAGCTAGAATTTAATTTTATGGACTCTATGACTTCGCATAATATATATTTAACCAAATTAGCTAAATTATCTAAATCGTTACATAAATCTGACCAACCTGAGAGAACTGTTAGATTTAACATTTTAGGTTGTGCAAATATTCTAACTATTCCAGTTAAAAAACTCAAATCCTTTTACAAGGACGAGATAGGAACATTTATTGAAATAGCAGGCATAGGTCAGCCAATTCAAGTTCGTGATTCTATTTTTGAAATAAACAGAATGATTAACAAGGAGAGATAAATGGTTGGTAAATTAACATGGTACAGAGCAACATCATCAATAATATGTGCATTGTTTGATAGAGCTAGATTCTTCGATAAGCATGGTTGCTTAAAGAAGGCGATAGCTGAAAAGAATGGAACGCTAGTAGATAACTTTGTACAAACCAATAGACAAGCTACAGGAGACTTACTTGAACCTGTATTAATAACAGAAGCAGCTAAAAGATTGGGCATAGAGAATGTAGAGCCTGAAGTGGACTATAAAATAGATCACCCTGAATTACCTTTACAAGCATCACTAGATGGAAGGTGTAATGTTGTTAATGTGAAAGTAGAACATAATCCTGATAATGGTATCTATGTAGTAGGACACAAAGAACTGATCCTAAATGGAGATATACCTATTGAATGTAAATGTAGTTCTGATTTTCCATCAGTAGAAGAGCCACCTAAATACTTAGGCGTAGACCAATTACATGCAAGTATGGAAATACTAAACGCTGAATATGGCATTTTAATTGTGCTATACCAGTCAACTGATTTACGTATATACGTTTATAAACGCGATGAAGCGTTTAAAGACGAACTGGCGAGAGTAGTGCTGGACTTTGATAGAAGAATAGAAGAAGAGGACTACTATCCGCCTGAGACTCCTGAACACGCAGCGACTATTTTTAGTGATGGTAATGATGAAAACGTAAAGATATTGCACGCTGATACTGTTGATATTGTAGATACGATAGAAGCATTAAAAGAAACCATTAAGATCGCAAAAGAAAAAGAGAAGGAGCTTATGACTGATCTAATGATGGCTATGGGCAATCATAGTAAAGCTAGGGTTGCAGAATATGAATTGGAATGGAAAACATTACCAGCTAAAAAAGAACAAATAAAAGAAGTAACCTACAAAGCTGCTCCTGAACGTAGAGCTGGTTTTGTAAAGATTAAGAGGGTTGGATGATGGATAAAAAGATGATATATGAAATAATTAATTTACCAAATGCAATAAAAAATAAATCTGCAAAAAATGTACTTTTTTTACAAAGTAATCTAAAAACTTATAGCTCAGAAGAGGAAAACATATTACATGAAAAAAGATATATTGAATCTCTGAGATGTTCTAGAGCAATACAACTAGCAACAAAATTTTATATCTCAAATGATTTTATAAATTTTGTAGATGATAACAAAATTAATTTTTACGAAATTAAAGAATTTGCGAATTATACTTTTCAAAAACCATTTGAAAATAGACCTTTATTAATACAAGTTGATAAAAAAGAGACGTGTGGTGTGAATTTGTTAATTGATAATATAAGTGGCGATACTAAAAATTATGATTTTAATTTTGGTCTAAAATGTTTTCATTATCATGGTGAAAATATTGTTTTTGATATTAATGATTACTTGTTTTCTAAAGATATTTTTAAAAAAATACAAGAGAGAAAGCAAGACATTTTTTATAACAAAAAAATAGAATCTGTAAAAACAAATTCATATCCTTCAAATAAGACAATTGATGAAATATCAGAGTATGTTAGAACAACATTACATTGTTATTTTGCTGCAACTTATTTAAAAGATATTTTACCTATTTTTGAAACAAAGGAAGTTAAAGGAAGAAAACCATTTATAGGCTATATGAATACAAAACAAAAAATTATAAATTTGCCCTCTTGGGAACATAAAATTATTACAATAAAACCAAAAATTTTAAAAGATATGGGTTATGACAATAAAGATAGTAGTGGTAAAAGACTGCATGATGTAAGAGGTCATTTTAGACATTATTCAAATGGTAAGATTAGTTGGATAAATCCTCATAAAAGAGGTGATGCTTCTTTAGGAATAATTACAAAAGATTACAAATTAGATTATCAAAGAAGGGCAATTAGCTAAATAGAGAGTAATAGATATATGGAGAGTTTAGCATTTGCCCTTCATTTTTGATTATAAATTATAAATATCAAACTGTAAGTGTAATAGTTATAAAAAAGGAAAAATAATATGAGAGTTTTAAGTTTGTTTGATGGTATGAGTTGTGGGCATATTGCTTTAGATCGTTTGGGTATAAATGTTGATACATATTATTCAAGTGAAATTGATAAATATGCACTAGAAGTTAGTCAGGCTAATTATCCAAATATTATACAACTTGGTGATATTTTAAATTGGCAGGATTGGGATATTGATTGGAAATCTATTGATCTGGTAACTGGTGGTTTTCCATGTCAGTCATGGTCTGTAGCTGGTAAAGGTCTTGGTGATAGGGATGATAGAGGTAAATTATTTTGGGTTATGTTGGACGTAATGAAGAAGGTAATGGATAACAATCCATCAGCCTATTATCTTATGGAAAATGTAAGAATGAAAAAAGAATTTGAAGAATACATAACAATGCATACTGAAAATGCTTTACCTAATGTAAATAAATATATGATTAATTCAGCATTAGTTTCAGCACAAAATCGTATAAGGTTTTATTGGACTAATATTAAAAACGTAGAACAACCTGAAGATAAAGGCATTGTGCTAAAAGATATATTAGAAAATGATGCAGAAGAACCTATGTATTCAAATATTTATGGTGGGTTTGGTGAAAAAAAACCAAGAGAGCATTTTAGTAAATTAGTAACTATAAGAGCCAATTCAGGTGGTGGCTCAATACCTAATATTAAACTGAAAGATTTTGAAAAAAAGCAAAGGTCTATGATTCCTGTAAATAAACCTCTAAAGGTATGCAATATATATCCCAGTAGAGGACAAAATGGTAATGTATATAGCGATAAGGGTAAGTCACCTACCTTAAGTGCAGGTCAAGGAAATAAGGGTAGGGGTATAGGCTCAAATAATGCACCAAAAATAGAAACTAAACCTAAGACAATACATATTAATGAAGAAAAAGAAGTTTATTGGAGAAAATTAAGCGTAATCGAATGTATGAGATTGCAAACTGTACCTGATGATTATTTGATGCCAGTATCAAATACTCAGAGATATAAGATGTTAGGTAATGGTTGGACTGTAGATGTTATATGTCACATCCTAAAAAAAATTAACAATGATATATAAATATCAAACTGGTAATTGTAATAGTTATAAAAATCTATAAAATAAAAAATGGAGAGTATAAATAAATATGAATAAAGATATTAAAGAAAAGAAGGCACTTTGGTTGACACCTGATATGCACGCTGCATTAAAAGAGTTTGCTGATAAAAACTACATGAAACTTGAAGGAGCAGGCGAGTTCCTGATCAAGCTAGGTATTTGTTCACATAAAGAAGCTAAGAACAATGACTGAGTTTTTTACAAGAGTCGAAGAGCAGAGAAAACGATTAGCTAAGGAAAAGGCTGATAAAACAATAGCCATTTATTACTACCAAAAAGGTGCAGGAAAAGAGTACAGATACATTAAGTACGAAAGCGGTAGAGAAGAACTAATTAACTTACAAGATGCTTGATTCAATAATTGCAATTTTGGATCATGTTCTTGCATTTATTGGCGTATTAACAATTTTAGTTATTACTTCTGCTTACTACTTATACAAGGATTAATATGCCTATCAATTCAAGAACTAAAGGTGCAACATTTGAACGTCTAATTGTTCGTAAGATTAACGAATGTTTTGAACGTGAAGGCATAGAAGATAGAGTTTCAAGAAACTTTGACCAATCATGGAAAGGTGGATTAGCAGATATTTATTACAAGAATTTTGCAATTGAATGTAAAAGATATAAGCAATCAAACACCAACATGTATCGCCAAGAATGGTGGGATCAGGTTTTAAAAAGTGCTGGCGATAAATATATACCTCTACTGATTTACAAGTTTGATCGCAAAACAATTATGTGCGTAATACCAGCTTATTTAGTTAGCAACGCACCTAAGCACAATCAAGTTACCTATATGTGTCCTTTAGAAGATATCTGTAAGGACATTAAAAATATTTTAGAGAAAGCAAATGTATCAGGATGACGAATTTGAGAGATTTTGCCGAGAACGATACGAAAAAATATGTCTAGCACTAGAGTTGCTAGGTTTTGTTAATGATGAGAGTTACGAGAGCTACAAGATGTCTAATTACGAATATCTTGAACGCATTTATATAAACAGTATAGACGATAGAACTATACATTAAAAAAGGAGAGCATTATGGAAGATATTTTTTCCAATGATAATAATGGTAGCGGTATCAGTTATATCATGCATAAAAACGCTGATAAAACATGGTACTCAAATGAGGAAGCCGTAACCTTAGATAAGATTATGGTTTGCCCTGATACCATTAAAACAGGTTGGGGTATGTGGAATGGTACATACAACACTGAATACAGCGATAAACCATTTATTAAAACACCTAAACCTGATGATGGCTATAAAGAAGCATTTAGCATTAATCTTTATACTAATGAGAAACGTCAGTTCTTATGGTCAAGATTTAGCTTTGGTGAGTATCAGGCATTTAAAAAGATGGCTGTTCAGTTCTATAAGGACATTGAAGCTAATAAAGGCAAAGTTCCTGTATTTCAATTTAGTAATAAATATGAGGTTATTGAACTTAAAGCTTTAAACATCAACGTACCTTTATTTGAATTCTTAGGATGGAAGGATAGACCAGCAGATTTTGTTGTTCCTGTATGGGAAGAGCCAATGATTGCTGATGGCGAAGTTAGTATGAGCGAACAAGTAGCAGCAGCGACTCAAGCTCAGATAGATAGACAAGAACTAACTGAAGACGATATTCCATTCTAGATGCAAGATTACGATTGGCAAAAAATAGCACCTGATGTTGCAAGACTAATACTAGGTGAACCTAAAATCCAAAAGACTAACGAATGGCGATGGAATAATAAAGGATCACTAGTATTTAATCTTGAAACAGGACAGTTCTATGACTTTGAGGAAGGCATAGGCGGTGGTGTTAAGTGGCTAATCGAACAGCATGGAAAAGATGTCTCTGAGATCGTAAAACAGTTTGGTTATGACCTTGCATTACAAACCCCTAAAAACTCCATACTAAATGGCAGCCCCCCAGTTGCCAGTAATGTGAGGTCATTCTCTAGAGAACAAATGGTTGATCTATATAGACAATCATCAGTCAAAGTTAAATATGCAGACAACTTTATAGTATTAAGACACGAAGGGTTGCCTATGAAATATGCACCTTTTAGTTTAAATCCTAATGGCACTTGGTCAATGAAAAGACCTGAAGGGTTATTACCTATATATATAACAGCAAATCAATTAGATAAACCTGTAATTATTAGTGAGGGAGAAAAAGCGATGCAGGGTGCAAAACGCATCTATAAAGGCGATGTATGTTGCTGGCATGGTGGTGTTAATGCATGGAAAAAAGCAGATTGGTCACCTATATATGGTAGAGAAGTATGGTTTTGGGCTGATAACGATGAAGCAGGGGTTAAATGTGCTAATGAAATAGCAAGAGAATTAAAGGCTAATGGTTGTAAAGTTAAGGTTATTGAAGCTCCTGAACACTTTGCAGATAAAGATGATCTATGGGATGCAGCAGAACGTAATGATTTTACGCATGATACGTTAGTTAAATACATAAATGCTTATAAAGAAAAGAAAGAAAAAGGCTCTATAACATTTACAAGAGCAGATGAAGTCCTAACGCAAGTAACTAATCCTAAATGGCTAATAAAGGACGTATGTGAGCAAGAATCACTAATGCAGATATGGGGTTCACCTAAAAGCGGTAAGTCTTTTGTAGCTGTTGCTATGAGTTGTGCTATTGCATCAGGTCAAGATTTTTATGGTAATAAATCCTTTAAGAAACCTGTACTTTATTTGTGCGGAGAGGGTAGACGCGGCATGGTAAGGCGATTGCACGCTTGGCAGCAAGGAAAATATAGCTTAAAAGGAATACCTTTATATCTATCAGATAGAGCAGTAAGAATAGGCGATAAGGACGATTTTGAGAGATTAACGCAAGAGATAGAAGCTATTAAAGCTATTGAAGGCGATATTGGCATGATAGTTGTTGATACGTTTCAAAGAAATTTTGGCGGTGGTAATGAGAACTCAGCAGAAGATGTAGGTAATTTTATTCATCAATTAGATGGTTTAATTGCAACTTATGGCTGTAATGTTTGTATTGTTCACCATTCAGGGCATGAAGGTAATAGAGCAAGAGGATCAAGTGTTATTGGTGCATCTTTAGATTACGAATTTTCAGTCAAAAGAACTGATAAGAATGAGCAGATGTTTGTATCTTTCCAGCAAACGCTTAATAAAGATGGTCAAGGAATGGCTGAAAAGAACTTTGTATTTACTGAAGTTGAGCTAATAGGCGAAGGATTAGAACTTACCAGTGGCTACTTAGAGCTTACTGACATAGATTTTAAAGCTAAAGATAAGCTGACATATAAGCAGAAACTAGTATTAGAAGCATTAGAACGTGAGTCTATATTTGCTGATAAAGATCATCCTGAAGATCATTACTTCTTCCCAAAAGATTTAAAAGACAAGGTAAGAGATGCAAATGGCAATGTTATGTCAGTAGATAGTATTAAGAAAATGCTCTCAAAATTGGTCGAATTAGAAGAAGTTAAGTATATCGAGACGATTGGATATCAATCTGCTCAATATCATAAGTTAGCACCTAAGTTTGAATAGCAGGGAAGTACAGGGAAGTTTGAGGGAAGTTTGAGGGAAGTTTTATGCGAAATCAACAATTAACAGGGAGGGAAGGGATATATTCCTTTAGGAATATCCCTGTTCCCTGTAAATGATCACGATGAAAAATTATTTAGAAGAAACATTAGATAAACAATTAAAAGTCTACAGGGATTATGAATCTTCTATTGAAAAACAATGGGGTGGTAAAAAACGATTACTCAAATGTGTTGATACCCAATTAGAAATTAAGTTCTGCAAAGCACAAATGTTATTCGATGAAACACTTATAGAAGGACATACAAAAAAGAAAATAGAAATGATACAGATGATGTATCGAGCATATAAAGCATTAGTAGATAAAGCTAAGGCAAATGGTTATAGAGAATTAGAGGATGATTTTCGTTGCTATAAATACAGAAACAACAAGATAGCTATTGTATGTGATATGGATGCACAAATTCCTAGATTAAAAGAATTGTATGGATCAGATAAAGATGTAGTGATTTTTAGCGTAGAAGAACTATTTAGATTTATGCACCCTGATTACCTTGATGCTAAAGAAACATTCAAGCAGAAGAATATGGATATAACTTTTAAGAGGGTTAGTTTTGTATGAGTAAGTGGCATGGTGGCAAGGGTTCTACATATAAACCCTACGATAAAGAAAAGTTTGATGAAAACTTTGAAGCAATATTTGGCAAAAAGAAAAAGGAGAAGAAAGATGCCAGCAAAACTAAAAGCAAGTCAGAAGATAAGAGATAGAGCTACAGGTAAGACAAGAACTGAGCATTACTATCTGAAGTGTATGACACTAAAAGAACTTAACGATTACATTGAATCATCAAGTGCTAAGAAAAAGGTCATACAAAAATGTAAGAACGAAATTGTAAGGAGAAGTAAATGAAAGCAGATTTAGTAAACAAACCACCGCACTACAATAAGGGTGGAGTTGAATGTATAGACTACATAAAGCAACAGTTAGGCGGACAATATCCAGCTTACTTAGAAGGATCAGCAGTTAAATATCTGCATAGACATAAGTATAAAGATGCCAACATACAAGACTTAGAGAAGTGTGTTTGGTATCTCAATCGCTTGATAGAACACTACAAAAATTTATAATTATCAAATATGAAAATTAATAAAGATAAATTGGAACAAAAGATCAAACAGGGTAAGTCTAGTCATGATATAGCTATGACTTATGACGTGCATCCATCTACAGTCAGGCGTAAAGCTAAACAGTTTGGATTAAAGTTCGCAACACAAACACACTGGAGAAAGCGATGAAGGTATCAATAAAAAGCAATATAGACGAAGCTACTAAGTGGACTACAAATATACAGAAGAAACAAATACCATTTGCTACATCTAACGCAATCAACAAAACATTATTTCAATTAAGAAAAGAAATGATGAAACAAACAGTTAAGAAATTAGATAGACCAACTCCATTTACACAAAAGGGTTTCTTAGTACAGATGGCTAAGAAAACTAATCTAAAAGGAATGTTATACATCAAAGATGCTGTTGAAGAATATTTAAAATATCAGATCAATGGTGGTGTTAGGTCTACAGGTAGGCAAATACCAGTACCGCACATAGACAATGCTAGATTTAATAAATATGGAAATGTTATTGGTAAGAGAAGTGGTTTAATTAAAAAAGATACTCAATTTTTTGGAACTGTAAAAGGTGTTAATGGTATATGGGAAAGGCAGAAACAAGATAACAGACTGAAGCTAATTTATGCCTTAACTAAAAGTGCTGCATACGAACCCAAGTTCCCATTCTATGTTATAGCTGACAAGTTTGTAGCTGCTCATTTTGATAAGAACTTTGCTGAAAAATTTGCTGAAGCAGTAAGGACTGCTAAATGATAGGTTCTTCTACAGCAAATACTGTGGGTTTATTCGCACCACAGTTTTTTTCTAGCGACAGTCCATATTTAATAGGGTAATAAACGCACTGTATGGCTACACAAAGAGAAGTTGCAGACCATTTGGATTTATCAGTCAAAAGAGTCTCAGAACTCATTAGGGACGGCATATTTCCATCAAAACAAGGTAGAAGTCCGCTAAATATAGACGTTTGCAGAGTCTCATATATTTCTTACCTTAGAAAGTTAGGCGGTTATCACAAACGAAGCGGATCAGGTGATATTGCAGAAGAAAAAACCAAACTAACTGCTGCTCAAGCAAGAAAAGCAGAATTAGAAGTAGAAGAGCTAGAAGGTAGCTTAATACCAGCACAACTAGTTGAAGATACTTGGGTTGACTATGTAGCTAATGCAAGAGCAAAGCTATTAGGACTACCTTCAAGAATCGCACATCAAGTTATAACTGTAGATAAATATGCAGAAGCAGAATTAATAATAAAAGAACAAGTGCATGAAGCACTTAACGAGTTAGCTCAAAATGGAATACCTCAAAAATATAGAAAAAGTGGTACAGGAGACGAATCAGATATGGACTCCGCCACCAAATCTGAAGATTAGCGATTGGGCTGATAGCTACAGACGTTTATCACCTGAATCTTCAGCAGAAGCAGGTCAATGGAGAACTGATAGAGCAGAGTATCAACGAGAAATAATGGATGCTTTTAATGATCCTGATACTCAAAGAATAGTTGTAATGACAAGTTCTCAAGTTGGTAAAACTGAAATCTTACTTAATGCGATTGGATATTACATTGATCAAGATCCCAGTCCTATGCTAATAGTGCAACCAACATTACAAATGGGGCAATCTTTTTCTAAAGACAGACTTGCATCAATGATAAGAGATACCGATAAGATTAAAGATTGTGTAAAAGATGCAAGAAGTAGAGATAGTGGTAATACAACTATGCATAAGAAGTTTGCTGGCGGTCATTTATCAATAGTTGGTTCTAATTCTGCATCAGGATTAGCATCAAGACCTATCAGAATCTTACTAATGGATGAAGTAGATAGATATGAGCAATCAGCAGGAGCAGAGGGTAGTCCAATAAGTCTAGCTGTAGCTAGAACTAAAACATTTTGGAACAGGAAGATATTTATGTGTTCTACTCCAACAATAAAAGGTTTATCTGCTATAGAAACTGCTTTTGAAGAATCAGATAAACGCTACTTTCATGTTCCCTGTCCTGAATGTAATGAAAAACAGGTTTTAAAATGGAAAAACGTAGTTTGGGATGAGAATCAACCTGAAACAGCTTCTTATGCTTGCGAACATTGTGGTTCAGTCATAGAAGAACATAAAAAACAATGGATGTTAAAAAATGGTGAATGGATAGCATCAGCACCTAAGTCAGATACAGCAGGATTTCATATATCAGAGTTATATTCAGTTTGGTCTACTTGGGCTGATATGGCAAAAGCATTTTTAGAAGCTAAAAAGAATCCTGAGATGTTAAAGACATGGATAAATACTGCTCTAGGTGAATCTTGGGAAGAACAGGGCGAAACTGTTGAATATGAAACACTATTACAGCGTAGATTAAATTATGATTACACAACAATACCTGAAGATGTATTAGTTTTAACAGCAGGATGCGATTTGCAAAAAGATCGTATAGAGTTGCAACTCGTTGGATGGGGTAAGAACTATGAAGCATGGGTATGTGACTATAAAATATTTTGGGGTGATCCTAATGCTATAGGTGTTTGGAATGATTTAGATGCTTACTTAAAAAAGCGATTTAAAACTGAATCTGAAAGATTAATACCTATATCTTGTTGCACAATCGACTCAGGCGGACATCACACCAATCAATGTTATCAGTTTACTAAACCACGACAAGCTAGAAGGGTGTTTGCAATTAAAGGTCTATCTACAGCAGGTAAACCAATAGCTAATAGACCTACATTTGTTGGTAAAAATAAGGCTGTTCTCTATGGTGTAGGCTCAGATAGTGCAAAAGAAGCTATTTTTGCAAGATTAGCTGCTGATCCTGAACAAACAACGCTTCATTTCTGTTCAGACCTTGATGAAGAGTATTTTAAGCAGCTTACAGCAGAAAAAAGAGTAACAAAGTACGTTAGAGGTAGAAAAACGCTAGTTTGGAAACAAGTTAGACCAAGAAACGAAGCATTAGATACATTAGTCTACAATTTTGCAGCAATTTACATCTTAAACCCTAATTACGACTCAATTGAGAACAAAATACTTACTCAAGAGTCAAAACCAAGAGAAAAACAGCAAAATACACCAAAAAGAGGGATAAATAGAGGTAATTTTGCTACAAATTGGAAATAAATATATAAATATCAAACCCATATATTGACAATTAGGTAATGCACCTTAGTGTTAATAGTAGATTAATCTAATTATTAACGAGGTTTTTGCTTGTCTAACGCATTCGATAGAGAAAATTACCCACAAAAAGAACCAAGTACACTTGTTCTAGGTGATTATTGGGCATGGAAACGTGACGATTTAGCTGATACCTATCCTATAGGCTCATACGCACTTACTTATGAGTTCCACGAAGATTCAGGCGGTGGCGGTATACACAAATTTACACTAACCGCTACTGAAGCAAACGATACATATTACATAGAAGCTGCATCATCCTCTACAACTGGATATGCAATAGGCGATTATATTTGGGAAGCATATATAACGAAAGCATCAGACTCTAATAGGGTTATGGTTGATTCAGGAAGAACAACTATTACTCAAAATCTAGCTGATACTAACGCTGATCTAAGAAGTCATGCAAAAAAGGTGTTAGATGCAATAGAAGCTGTTATTGAAAACAGAGCATCAATGGATCAAAGCTCTATGTCTATAGCTGGTAGGTCTTTATCAAGAATGTCTATTAATGAATTAATGTTATTTAGAGATAGATACAAAGCTGAATATTTAAAAGAAATCAAACTAGCAAGAATCAGAAATGGGCAAGGAACTGGCAACACGCCAAAGGTAAGGTTTACTAAATAATGGCATGGTATAACAGAATCTTAGGAATCAACGAACCTAAGAAGAAAAAAAGACAAGCATTTAGAAGAAGTTACTCAGGAGCTAATACAGGTAGATTATTTGCAGATTTTGTTACTACATCTACAAGTGCTGATGCTGAAATTAAAGATAACATAAGAATATTAAGAGATAGAGCTAGAGAACTAGCTAGAAATGACTCTTATATCGCTAGATACCTAAATTTGATGGTCAGTAATGTTATTGGTAAGCATGGAATCAGAGTATCTTCAAAAGCAAGAAACGATAACCAATCATTAGATATAGGTGCTAATTTATTAATAGAAAGAGCATGGAAAGAATGGGGACAAGTTGGGAATTGCACAACTAATGGAAGATTATCCTTTTTAGATTGTCAAAAAATATTTGTTGAATCTCTATGTAGAGATGGTGAAGTATTAATAAGAAAGATAAAAGACAACAAATCACCATTTGGTTTTACTTTACAGTTTTTAGAAGCTGATCATTTGGACGAAACAAAAAACGATTTCTATAAAGCTACAGGCAACCGCATTAAAATGGGTGTTGAGGTAGATAAGTACGATAGACCAGTAGCTTATCACTTATATAAAGATCATCCATACGATAGAGTTTATTTAGCTCAAGCTCAACATATAAGAGTACCAGCAGACGAAATAATACACGCTTATTTACCGCAACGAGCAGAACAAACTAGAGGTGTTTCTTTGGTTGCTACTGCTATGGCTAATGTGAAGATGCTAAATGGTTATTTAGAAGCTGAAATAGTAGCTGCTAGAGTTGGTGCATCCAAGATGGGTTTCTTCACTTCGCCTGACGGAGACGGCTATGTTGGAGATGGAGAATTTGAGGACACATTCAATCCTACAATGAACGCTCAAGCTGGTGTATTTGAACAATTACCTCAAGGCATGGATTTCAAAGCATTTGATCCTACGCATCCTACATCTGCATTTGATTCTTTTACAACTAGCGTA
>Ga0213858_10000991_pt1 | contig 13354 bp, 24 predicted proteins | sample PICome_FD_160122 | JGI IMG/M metagenome (GOLD analysis project Ga0213858, IMG submission 160122) | Coastal seawater microbial communities near Pivers Island, North Carolina, United States - PICO245 | ecosystem: Environmental > Aquatic > Marine > Coastal | place: USA: North Carolina | collected... | reverse complement strand
TGTCATCTGCAAAGATAGAATCGGCATCATCAAATACAACAACATTGCCAGGATGGCGATGTGAGAATAGTAGCTTGAACAGACCTGTTGGCTTGACATAGCCCTTGACGATTGTCGAACGATGACTATTAGGATCAAACTCTTCGATAGCAGACTCAACCGCAAAGGACTTACCAAGACCAGCAGGACCAGAGATAACAAGTGCACGACATTCACCTGAAATGCACTCATCGATCATATAGTCAACAATATCGAACCTTTCAGAGATGCGTGCAGACACTTCATCATCAGTGCCAGTTGTCATGTTCCATGATTCAAGAGCAAGTGCTGCTTCTTTTTGCTTCTTTGTCAGTCGGCCAGTTGCTTTCAGTGCTGCAGACATGTCGTTCTCTCTGTTTAGTAATAATCTGTGATTTCGGTGGAAAGGTTCAGAGATCCCAACCCAACTCAATGCCTTCATCAGTTGCCGTCCAGGCTTCGATGCTTCTTTCTGGAAGAGGTTCACCCATTGGATTGATAAGACCCTTGTTCATCAGTGAGGACATAACGCCTCCGATTTCCTGCTTGCTCCATCCAAGTTCGTCTTGCAGGAAACCTGCGTCCTGCCAAGTCATGTTATCGTTGATCAACTCCTGTGCAGTTTCGGCACCGATGCAATCGCGACCTTCGTTGATGAACGCCTTGAGCATCTGCTGTTCTTTGATGGTCAGGTTTGTCATGTCTCTGTCTCCTTGATTATGTAACCATTATACCAATTCTGGAGTGATTGTCAACTGTCGAGTTTTCTCAATGATTACAGAGAGTTAGCTACATGAAGTCTAGTACTGACGAGGACTTATATACAGAGCTTGAGTATAGGAGTATTTCACGAGCCTTCTTTGCTTCAAAACCAGATGTTGTTTTTTTACGACGACCGGCTGTATATGTGATATCATAATGATGAGTCAAAAGATTACCTTTGCTTTGTGTAAAAAAATCATCATTGCCATCATCCCTATTACAGAGAAAAACATAATGACCCATTTTATCCAAGGTATTGCAACGGTCAATCAGATTCTTTTGAGCGATATCATCAAACTCTCCACCATAAGAAGTAAACGAATCGCGATAAGGCGGGTCCATAAAAAAGAACGATTTCTCTTTTGGCGTTTCTATTTCAGACCAATCGCCTGAACAGATAGTTACGTTTTGAAGAAACTCATGCCACTCTCTGACATTTTTTTCGTCAAATACCTTTACCTTCTCATTAAGCAAACCAGATGGAGTGGCATATCTACCATTTGATTTCTTAGTAGTTTGCCAAATACCATTGAAACCAGTTAGCATAAGGAAATATAGAAGAGCTGCATTATTTGGATGAGTTTCGATATATTCCTCACGCAAATCATAATACAGTTTCTTTCTATCTGATTTAGAAAGCGGCATATACTTCTGTTGATAAACCTCAAGAGATTCTATAAAACCATTTACGTCACGTTTGATTTCAGCGTAGATATCCATCAAATCTGTTTTGGTATCATTGATTACAAAGTGTTTGGCAGAACTATTTTTTAACATCCAGATCGTCATTGCACCGCCACCAAAGAATGGTTCAACAAATGTATCAAATCCAGATACCGGAATGCCTGGGGTTTCCAAGTATTTCGGAATCATTTTATTTTTACCACCGGCCCACTTGTACAGAGGTTTCATTTACAATATTCCTTTGCCGTTTCTATCAGAGCTCTTTTCATCATGCTTGTTATTTCACTTTGGGTGAAACCGTCTTTTTCCATAAAGACGCTTACATCACACAAACGCAGAGTGTCAAACTCTGGTATATTCTCTTCATTCAAGAGCGCTGCGCTCAATGTTACACCTATTGGTCCTTTTGCAACTGCGCCAGCACCAGTTGCAAAAGTTACATATGAGATGCTCTTATTTATTTTGTTGAGCAGAAAAAGATTCTTAAACCAGCGTTCAATAGCGTTACCGGCATCGCCCTGCTTTTTTGCCTCAAACGCTGCAATAAGAACACCATCAAGAAACCATACACCGCCATCAGGGCAACATGCGCCACTGCCACCTGGTATTTGTTCTTTTGTCAGTTTACGCTGATATTTCAAACCAAGCTCAATAATATCCTTGTCTTCAGACAGTTTCTTCGCGGCTTGAGAAACTTGTTTGTCCAACTTCATAGAATCTGCATCCCAAGCCATGGTTCCTTTTTGAATACCACCTGCCATAATATCTTCTCCGTGCATTTTAAATCGTACATGTTGATTGAGTACGTTGTTCTCTCTGTTGTCTCAATCATTAAAGCTATTATACGAAAAAAGGGCAGCCTTGTCAACTGCCCAGTTTCCTCAATGATTACAGTGCCTTAGCTTTTTGATCGACTTCAACCCATCCGTTAATGGCACAACCGCCATCCCATTTCCAATTAGGGTTACTGAGAATTTCTTTAAACTCAGCCCAGAACATTGCATTGTCTTTGCCAATGATTTTGGACAGTTCCTTGTGACCAATCACACGGATATCATGTGGATCGAAACCCCAACCGTGCTCGGCTTCTTTAACAAATGCCTTAGGAAGTGTGTCAGAGTTAGCAAACAGGATCTGACTTCGTGTCTTGAATTGACCCCGTGAGTGGGAGCCAAAGGACAACAAGTGATCCATAAGTGGCTTCCAATTAGCATGAACAGTGACCGTCTCGGCATTTGCATTTAGACCAGAACCATCAACACCCAGATATGGCAATTCACCCTTGCTATTGAATGGCTTATAATCCTTGATCTGAATTTCTTTTTTACGTCCAAGAAACATTATCACGGCATCAACTAAAGCCACGAATCCTGCTTGAACATATGACTTCGTGTCAAGATAATCCAGCTGCTCTTTTGACTGCTCTTTGAGGTTGGACATGAACACTTCAAGCGTCATGCACTTGCCATTTGGGTTCTCAAACAACGCATCGATATCAACACAATGCTGGGCGAAGAGGTCAAACTTTGTAAGTTCTTTAGTCATGGTAGATCCTTTAGGTTTCAAGGCGATTGAGCACGTCGTTCTCTCAATCAATATAGTCATTATACCAATCTGAGAGGAAATGTCAACTGTCTAATTTCCTCAATAGTTTCATACACTTAGACGTACATGACGTACAGAATGAACATTCCCAGCACAACAAAAGCCATGTATCCACCTATGTTAAACAACGTGCATGCCAATGAAGCGAATGATAGAAGCAGTGAGCATGAACAATACAACACTGTTCAGGATCATGAGAGCCCTATCATGCCACTTCCAACCAACCCAAAGCCATCCAGCGACACCAATCCATGAGAGGACGATGTCAATGATTTTGGGCATCTCTTCAACGGCACGAAATGCTACTGCTAATATCAGTACGATTGAACTGAACCATTTCACGTACCATGTGATATCACGAAATGGCGTTACCTTATCAGGGTGTACTGTATATTCGTTATTATTCATCGATATCGAATCCCATGAGATATGCTTCGTTCTTAATGAACATGATTATATCTGCTGCCTCACCAGAGGACATAGCAATATCAATCAGTCCCTCGTCATCACTGAACGTCCAGTAATGATCCATTGACGAACCAAATGGTGCCTTGAGCTTCTTGACTACAAGTGCACCTGTGATGTAGGCATCAACAAGAGCGTCACACTGCATTTCATAAGCTTGAGCTGACATTTTTATCTCCGATTTTGTCAACGTTTATAATGGGTTAGTTGGTAGCCTAGCGAAAGAACACGAAACCATTCTCAAAGATGAAGTCTGTGATGAACAGATCATGTGCATATTTTTCATAGTCAAAATATGGTTCGATTTCAGCTGGAATTTGCATAGTATTTTCAACCATGTCATATGCAAATTCTAGTTCAGACTCATATTCACCATAATATGCATCCATGATTGCTTCGGCGTCAGTTGCATATCCTTCACCAAAAACTTCTTCATATGCATCAAAAAGAACTTCTGCACTGGCACCAAAGTTAAGGGCAAGCTCTTCTATGATTACATCGCGATGTGTGAGTTCTAAGTCAGTCATGTCTGTCTCCGTTTCCTTGATTATGTAACCATTATACCAATTCTGGCGCGTTTGTCAACTGTCGAGTTTCCTCAACGATATCAATGGCTTAGTATTTCTCAACACATTCAGCCTTGATAACGAACTTCAGTGGTTCTTGTTTGATGGAGATATGACGAGCGACCTGACATGATTCATAGGTTGAGAACCGATAGTCAACGGTTCTCACCTCTTGTGTGTCAGTGAAGAAGTTGAAGGACGTGATTACAAGGACAAAGTAGGTCATTTTAGATCCGTTTTTATGAAGGATATCAATGGCTTAGTTGGTAGCCTATGGGCCAGTAGCGAACACCTCAACTCCAACAGAGTCCAGAAGGTCGACCAATTGGTCCAACTGGCATTTATCCCAACCACCTACGTGGATATCACACACTTCTTGATTGTGCGCATATTCTTTGTTCTTGTATGTGTAGAGCCTTAGCGCTCCAAGTCCTGCGTTTGAGATGTCCCACTCAATATCATGATATGGTCCGCCCTTACCTGCTTCGTCGCCCATTGCAGGCGAACCAAATACATCAACGAGATCTTGAACCCAAACTTTAATGCGTCCGATTCGGTGTGTCATGTTGTATTTCCTCTCAATCAATATAGTCATTATATCAATCTGAGAGGAAATGTCAACTGTCTAGTTTTCTTAATGAAATCAATGGCTTAGCGTGTTTGGCGGTAATATCGCTTGGCTGCACGATAGCACTGACGATAGTCACGTAGCCAAAATCTGCGGTTTGTTCTCTGCCACATGTCATGATACACACGGCAACGTCTTTCTGCATAACGATGTGCACGACGATGGTGATGTAGCTTCTTCTTTGGAATGATATTCAGATCAATACCATTTGGCGTCACACGAAGAGAAAAGCGCGGTTCTGCTTGAACAGCAGACAGGCCAAACGCAACGTTGATGGCAAAGACGACTAGCAGAAAGAGTGAGATTTTAATTGTGGTATTCATGATATTCCTATTGGTTGAATTCAAAAGTGTGTTTGATGTTTCGTGATAGCAGAAACGTCTGTTGAACTAAAGTTGGTTCGTGATCTATGAACCGTTGTGAATCAGTAATCAGCATCTTTCTATCAGCTGGAGCTATATCCATCACATCGGTCATATCTATATCGAACTTCTTATCGAATCGCACATAATCAGAAAGATCCATGCCACGATAGTAGATTTCATCCCTTTTCCATTCTGGATGCTCACTATCAATGATATATTCAATACAACCAAGAGATGATGCAACTTCACGGTGCTCAGAAAGCTCATTTAGGTGTTGCAGAACAAGAATTGGTAGACCATAGCACCCAAGGACATAAGAGCAAGCCTTAGGGTAAATATTCATGTATTTTGGTTCAATCATGATTCAAGATCCAACATGTGTTGATTTACGTCGTACTCATTATATACGAAACCACGATTGATCATCTGTTCATCATAATGCTTAAGTGATATACCCTCATCATATAATTTCTGCTTAAAGATAGTCATAATTGCCTTTGGATTAACTGTGCCACATGTATAGATGTCAAAGGTCGCCAAACCATATTCTGGCCAGGTGTGACATGTGGCATGTGACTCAGCAAGGATAACAGCAAAGGTAAATCCTGCACGATCACCAAAGGCACGTGTGTTACTATCAAGAACGGTGGCACCACACTCTCTGCAAGCATCACACATGAGTTCAGTCCATGTCCCATTGATTAGGTGATGAATGTCCTTTTCATGGAAGTGCCAATCAAAGATGACATGTTGTCCTACATTCTTTTGCATTTCAAATTGTTCTCTATATGTAATTCTTGATTGTGTTGCAGCAACTCTTGCTAGTTGTATTTCTTCTTTTACTTCATTCCAAAGGGTCATTATCTATCAACTAGGCTATCATTTAGAATTCTTAAACTCTTTAATATACGCTGAGAATGTATCTCGACATTGTCGGTTCTGTTCACCTGCCACATCACTACCACGCAAGTCCATTTTAACCCAATAATTATGGCTGCCATCCGCAATATAGAACTTAATCCAGCTACCCTTGCGAAATGTATTTTCTACGAAGTTAACATCAACTGGCACGCTCAATGCTGTGTTATCACCAATAACTTCGTAAGTGAAATTATTGAATCGGACTGTTCTACCGCCCACTCTAGCAACTGCCCATCCACGAAGTTCTTTTTGACCAGATGCCAAAAGGGGTAGATTCGGCCAATAGATATTCACTGAAGTTAATGCCCCTTGATTCGACTGATCTACCCAGTCAGATACACGAACACCAATGCTAAACATACCAGCAGGACGATTACTAACGTGAAACTCTGCTGCGGTAACACACCATGCGTGTGTAAGTTTCTCACCTTCAACGAAATGACCTTGGGTTCGCCACGGTCCTGAATCTCGTGGACCAAACCAAACTTTACTAGCATTTGCGATTGGTGCAAATGCTGTTGTTGCTGCTAGTGCTAGTGCGATGATCTTTTTCATAATAAATCCTATTGGTTAGTGGTTTCTCATGTAGAAGTTTTCATTTGGTAGTGAGAAGTTATAAATATACCATGCTATGCTATAAGTCAACAAGAGTTAAAAGGAAACAACACAATGGTACGTTTGGTAATTTTTACGCTCATGTTTATTGCCCTTATCTCAGGTGTCAAGAATTGCATGAAAGAAGAAACGAATAAGCCGATCACACCAGACGTTTTGTTTGATGAGGGCTATGGCGTCAATGATTCAATCGATCATATTGTGTTTGCTCCGTTTGAGAGTGAATATCCAGAAGAAGGCTTTGGTATAAGTGACGCACCTGAGTTTGTTTTGAAAACCGAAAAGGTCGTTACAAAACAACAAGTTAAACCGAAGCCAAAGAAGCGTTTAAGAAAGCGCAAAACATACCGAAGAAGATGTATGCCAAAGCGTACAAAGCGTAACGTTGACTCATGGAAAGTTTGTGCCTTTGATCCTGGTCGTGACTGTTAAGCAGGATTAGAGCCAGGGGCTCCAACATAAGCTAGAATGCAAAGCACCTTTGGATTGCTCTTATAAGCTTCAATAACCCAGAAAGCACCATAACGATTTGTTGCAACAAACTTCATGGTGTTTTCGCTTACTGATCTACTAATGATTTCAGCACCAGCGCCTTTTAGCATTCTTTCTACCATTGGTTTGAAACCACAAACAGGATTGCTGATATCAGTCGGTGCGGCACGTGACATTCCTGGAAATAGAAATAGACACATGACAGCAAATACGACGACGGCCAAAACTAATTTACTATTCATCATTTAATCTTTCAGTTCAGGATTGGTATTATACAGCCTTGCAATTAAGCCAGGTGTTCGGCCAAAAGCTTCAATCTCCATTGGATTATCCCAATACGTATCATCTGCTTCGTGTTGCCAGTGCTTGTATTTCTTGATATTATATATCATTGTTGTCATCGGATTGATGTCACCACGATGCATTTGCCACACATGCACTAACTCGTGCGCAAGCGCACTCAGCTGTGTATCAATCTTGCGTGACGATCGAATCCATATCTTATATGGCCATTTGTCATCTGCTTCAAACCAACAACAGCCATCAAATCCTTTGACGTCATCGTGTGGTTCAAAGTTAATCTCAAGATTGATATCAGGCGTTTCTTTCCAAAGATTATTAGCCATGTTGAGCGCGGCGATTTCAACTTGACGATTAGTCAGTTTTGGGTTGTCACCAGCAATCAGGATGTTCATCGGTTTTCTCTCTGTCTCGATTATGTAGCTATTATACCAATCTGAGAGGAAATGTCAACTGTCTAGTTTCCTCTGTGATATCAATGGCTTACACTTCAAAGACTTCAAATAGGCGATCCATGAAGTCAGCAGCGTTTTTCTGAAAGATGCGTGTAGGCTCATTATCGATAGCCATCACAATGACGATCTGTGGAAAGTCCATATCAAAACGCTCTTTCATCATATATGCATATGCCACACTCTGAAGAAAGTAGCTTTCAATATCTTTTTCTTGCTTGATACGCTTAGATGTCTTGAAGTCAACAATCGTGTTAACACCATTCCACTGACAGATCATGTCAGCAGTTCCAGCGGCTTTGAGTTTAGTGGAATATAAACGGTGCTCAAGACCATATACAAGGTTGACGTTCTCAATAAGATGCGGAGTGATGTTATTAACGGTTTCTTTGTTGACTGGCATCAACTTAAGCTTCCACTTTTCATCACCATAGATGAACTTTTCAATGGCGTCATGGACAGCAGTTCCACGTCGCTGAGCCTGAACCATTACACGGTCAGCGGCTTCATCACCAACTCGCTCGCGCCATTTAGCAATCGCTTCTTTTGAGCCAAGACGCTCACTGAGAATTGTTGTAACGGAATCTAGTTTAAGGCCGTCGGATGTGACATAGTGGCGGCCTTCTGGAAGGGTGACCTGTGCAAGCTTGAATGTTTCAAGTTGGTCAAATTCAAACGTATGCATCGACGTGTATCCTCTCTCAATCATGTAATCATTATACACGGTTGAGCGAGAATGTCAACTGTTAAATTTGTGCAATAAAATCAATACCATAGTGGATAGTTGCTCAAACAAATCAATGTGACATTATAAAACACGGCATAAACATGTTGAAAAAAGCAGCAACAACCAATTATTGGCAGGTGTCATAATGAAAAATTAGAAAGGATATCATTCAGCCTGCACGTTTATTTATAATACAATTGTACACATTGCCATCATATATATGATGAGACAATCACAAATATGATGAGTAACAAATTATCACAGAATAATCACAAACGTGTTATCAACAAAAAAGGGTGCCGAAGCACCCCTTAGTGATATGTGTTTGTCTTAGAAGCCTAACTGCTCACAGGCCAGAATGTATTGTTTAGCTTTGCCCGAACGAACAACATCGTCTGGTGTCATCTGAATGAAGTCGAAGCAATTCATATTCTTACAAACATGAATCATCTTCTGAAGATCATGCTTGCCCTTGCGCTCATCAAGATCAGACTGCTTTGTGTCACCAGCAAAGATGAAACGTGAGTAGTTACCAATGCGCGACATGATGGTATTCAGTTCCATCCATGCCATATTTTGGCACTCATCAACAACTATAACAGCATTATCAAAGGTCATACCACGAATATGACTTGTAGAAATAAATTCAACGATTCCTTTTTGTTTCAGAATCTCATATGCATCGCCACGATTATAGAGAACTTTACAGACATCATAGTATGGCAATTCATAGACTTTCATCTTTTCTTTTTCTGAACCAGGCAAGAAGCCCATTTCACGTGATGGTACAACAGAGCGTATAACAATAACACGGTCAGCATTTCCATTAATGACTTCCTGTAAGCCAAGATAGAATGCTATCAATGTTTTGCCTGTTCCTGCTGAACCATGCAAGAACAGATCTTTATCATATGCCCATGACTCGAATGCACGAGCCTGGTTTTCAGTGAGAGGTTGAATTTTTTCCATTTGCATGCCAGCGTTTACTGTAAGTTTTTCTTGTTTACGCAGTTCACGCTTAGCACGCTTTGTTAGTGGTTTGGCCTTTGATAACATTGGCTTCTCCTGTTTGTTATGTTTACCTCTCATAACAAATATATCAAGATGAAAGTCTATGTTGCCTCCTACCAGTTTGTTTTGATTGTTGAACCTTTATTGGCTCGCTTAATTTGACCCATCAGATCTTTCCAACCATCAGAATTCTTGGTCCGGCCTAACTTGACGCTATCAGCATCACCAGGAAAGCCGTTGATCTGTTGAATCATATTTGGGTTATCACGAATGAATGCTTCGCGCTCAGAAATCGTCATGAACAACTCAACTTCTTTGTCGGTGTTCTCATCCTTGAACTTATAATATGGCATTAGTAGTCGTCCTCTTGTAATAGAGTATCGATATCACGTGACTTCATAGCATTTCTGAGACGTTTATCACGCTTTCGGTTCTGATCTCTTGACTTCTGTTTTCTGTCTGTGATGAACTCTTCGTTGTCGTCATACCAATCATTTTTACGACGATTGTTTGATTTAGCCATTACAGGCATTCTCCCCAAGCTTCTTCTACCAACTCACGTGTGACCGATGCATATGGAATCTCTTTTTTCTTCAGTGACAGCAACAGTTTTGCATCCTCTGGATCAACTGTTGATAGCAAATCGATAAAGATCTTCTCACGCTTGATTGCTGGTAGGCGATCGCCTTTACCGCCTTTTAAGAATAGGTAAAGTTTGCGATGCTCAGCGAACAGCACGAGCTTTGAATCAGTGGTATCTGGTGATGGAGTATATGGCGGAGTGCCTTCTGGGAGAGTCCATGTAATCCGTGGATCATATGCAAAAGCAAGCGTTTCATGTAGCTTACGATCATAGTTATTTTTCAGAATAGCCACTTTATCCTCATGGCTAGATGCCTCTTCAACTTTCTGAAGAATTTCAGACATACTAAGTTTCATTGTTATACCTTTAAAAGTCACCAATATGTTCAATCAAGTTACGCATTTTATGTTTCATCATGAAAGGAAGTAGCTTACCACGTCCTTTTACAACAGGTCCTTCATCGTATTGCTCAAGAATTGCCTTTTTTAGCTCTTCTGGTGTATTGTTCAAATCAATAAGCGTTTTGTTCCTTACCCAATTACGATAATATTTATCATCGAATCGACTTTGAATACCTTCAAGAAGCCCCTTGCGCTTTGATGTCAGAACTTTCTGGCGTTCACCAAGAACAAGACAGTTGTCATCAGATAGAATGTTTGGAATGCCATCACCCTTGTCACCGGATAAGATGTGCTCAAAGAGATATTGATCAGGGCAATCAACGGTCAGAAACCTCTTCCGAACAGGATCATATTGCTTGACAGAATCATAACGATGAAGCTGTTTGAAGTCTTTATCACCAGAAACAATCAATACATCGTCTTTCCATGGGGCAACATGGTTGACAATAACACCGATGATATCGTCAGCTTCACAACAATCAACCTGGATGTAGTTATATGGAAAGTTGTCACGAATGTCTTGACGAATAGAATTCATGCACTCGAACATTTTGCCCCAGTCCATATCAGATGAATCACGATCCTTCTTACGGTTGGCTTTGTAATATGGGAAGTACTCTTTGCGCCAATTGTTAGTGCTATCAGCAGCAATGACCATTTCGCCATACTTATTACGAAATCTCTTGTTGATATCACGAAGCTTGTTCAGTGCCATATGACGAACAAGACCTTCCTCAATTTCAACGTTGGTGTGATTACCAACACTCGCAAAGAATGTGGCAAACAGAACTTGTGACAGGTCAACTATCTGCATTGTTATCTTTCAATGTGATCTTTGGTTGAATGAACTGATAGATCAACATTTCCTCATCTTCAATATAGATTAAGTTATCAGCCATGGTCTGTAGTGTGTGCTCTCTACCCCGAAGGCGCATGAGCATAGACAGTAATGCTTCCATGGCAAAGCAAAAGTCTTGTGGTGCTTCATTGATATCATATCCAGCTGATGCTAACTGATTTGATACAGAAGCGGTGAGCATAGAAGCGATACCGGCTAACTCACCGTCTTCTTGTATTTCTGCTAGTGCTTCAATCTCATCTTCTGTAAGCTCTTCGACTTCTATATTGGTTGTGTCACTGAACAACTCAATTGCATTGGGCTTACCAGGAAATAGTGGTACTACTTTATCATCGCTCATTTGAATGACCTTAGAAGAAGTGTTGTTGTGTTTATACGTCCGTTTGGTACAGTCGCCTTTGTTTTGAGATCACTGATTGTGATTTCAAGACTTTTCTTTGCATGTGTAACGATTTGTGGTAAGATATCATCTGGCTTTCTGATAGTCTTAGTATACGATAACTCAGGATCAAAGTCAATAACCGAAGTGCCCTTTACAGACAACTTTTTATCCTTGGGTGCTTCGTATTTGGTAAGCTTACGTGTCTTGGTGTTATAGGTCCATAGAATATTAGACTCCAGAATCAGGCCTGGTTCAATGGACTCATACACACCTTCGTTCGGAAGGAACTTAAACTTTGACACAATACGATCAACAGATGGCTTCTTCTTTGCTCGTGGCTTGCGCTTAACGAACACAGAAATACAATCAATGATCTTTTCTATTTGCTTGATGTATTTGGTTTGCTGTGGTTTACTGAGCTTGCGAAGTTCATCTGGATCTGGATTTTGTATAAAATCCAGAATCTCACCGTAATACTCAATAGCAGCTTTGGCATCCTTTTGTGTAGGTTTCTTTTTCAGAGCCATATCAGGATTAACAAGAGTTTTGTAGTTGGACTTATAGAAGTAGTCCAACAACTCATCCATATCTGCGATTAGCATATTCATTGTATTTGCCTCAATCATTATTGTTTATATATTATAACAGAATGATTGACTTGTCAACTGCCTATTTTTGTGTTAGATATCAACGCTATAGGACCATACCTGGTCGCCTTTGGCTGATGACTTCTTTGGAATTGCACGTGGCAGATCACGTAAGCTGTTTAGCATGCCAGTCCACTCTGCAGAACGAACTTGCCATGAGTAGTTCATATCAGCATATGCTTTCTGACTACGAAGTTTGTCCTTTAGACCCTCGTCGTTTTCAACAATCAACTGAATGCCATTACGTAGCATTTGATAGAAGCCCATTGCATGTTGCTGTGCATCTTCATTCCATGGATACATTGCAGTCCACTGTGAAGCAGTTTCAAACAGAGCACCATAGTTTGGATGAATGCACAACTGTCCTGCTGACATCGATTCCATCAAAGCACGGCATGAGGTCTCTTGCCAAATGCAAGGATATGCAAAGATGTGTGTATCTGCATGATGCTTATACAGCTCTTCGTTTGATACAAATCCATGATATGTCATTTGCTCATTGTTTTCAACACGATCATAGAGAGGCTGGAACTGCTTGTTACGCTCATCCCATGCTGAACCATAGATGCCAAATGAAGAGAAGACATCAACATGTGTATCGATGTTTGCTTCTTTCAGTTCGTTCTGCATGTGTTCAATGACAGGCACCAAAAGAGCAAGCCCACGATGTGGTGTTGTGTGATATGAGATTTTGACTGTTCGTGTTGCATCACTGAAATCAAACTTCTCAAGAACATCACACTCAACTGGATTGATAGCATTGCGCATCACGATCGTACGTGACCATGGAATGTTATATCGTGTGATGAACTGTTGTGCTTGCCAATTGCTGACAAATACAATCTTATGAAATCGCTGCCAACCTTCGTTT
>Ga0213858_10000990_pt1 | contig 13365 bp, 10 predicted proteins | sample PICome_FD_160122 | JGI IMG/M metagenome (GOLD analysis project Ga0213858, IMG submission 160122) | Coastal seawater microbial communities near Pivers Island, North Carolina, United States - PICO245 | ecosystem: Environmental > Aquatic > Marine > Coastal | place: USA: North Carolina | collected... | reverse complement strand
CCAAAAGGAGAGAAAGAATCATAATCCAGTCCTAATATTACATAAGCATAAAAAGCCAGGATATGAGATAAATTGTCGGTATAGGCAGTTTCAGAAAAATCGATAGGCTGATATTGCTCAAAGCTGAAGGTGACATCCCTGTCAGAGTGTGTAATCACAGGTGTTTGATAGTCCGAGTCAAATACCGGTCGAATGGCCTGAATCCCCATGGTCGCTCTAAAAGAAGTGGGTGATAGTTCTTCTGTAATGGTAAGCTGAATATTTACTTCTATACGTTCTCCCTGTTCAAATTCGTCTTCTGTCCACTTTTGATTATTCATAAATTCCTCAATAGCCGTTTCCATACTCTTAAAAACCTGAGGGTCCGCCTGAGCCTTTTGGGCATTGACCCGAACGGTTACATTCAATTCCTGTGCAATGGTGATCGACCCTAAAAGGGCAAAACAAAAAATTAATAAAATGGATTTCATTGACTTGTCTATTTCAATTAATAATGCTCATGGATTAATAAACTCACTCCGTTCTACACTAAAAAACGCAATAATCATTTAATTATTTTGGTACTTCAACAAACCGCTGTGGTACTTTTTCGCCGCCTGCTGGGGCTCAAAATATTCTTTGGTGCACACCCTTTATATTTTCTGCTTCTCAATGTAAAACTCCTGCATCTGCATAAAGCGGAAAATTTTCCATAAATCTATTTACCTCTTTCTTTGTATTGCTGATTAAATCCAAATTATCAACTTCCGATAATATGGCATCTATCCAATCCACTACCTTCAAACAGTCTGCCTCTTTAAATCCTCTCGTAGTAATCGCTGCAGTTCCCACCCTGATCCCTGAGGTTATAAAAGGAGATTGTGTATCAAAGGGAACCATATTTTTATTAACTGTAATATCGGCCTGCTCCAATATCTTCTCAGCTACTTTCCCCGTCACGCCCTTGGATCTCAAATCAATTAACATAAGATGATTGTCGGTTCCTCCCGAAATAAGATGATACCCTTTTTCAACAAAGGCATTCGCCATCACCTGCGCATTTTTTATTACCTGGGCACCATATTCCTTAAATTCCGGTTGAAGAGCTTCTCCAAATGCAACTGCCTTTGCAGCTATAACATGCTCCAATGGTCCGCCTTGCATTCCCGGAAAAACACCACTATTCATAATCGCAGACATTTTTATCGGATTGCCTTTTTTGGTTTTTCTACCCCAGGGGTTGTCAAAGTTTTTTCCAAGCATAATAATCCCACCTCGTGGACCTCTCAAAGTTTTGTGGGTCGTAGAAGTAACGATATGACAATATTGCATAGGATCATTTAAATGTCCTCCTGCAATTAATCCGGCCGGATGTGCTATATCAGCCAGTAATAAAGCACCAACTTTATCTGCAATAGACCGAAACCTTTTGTAATCCCAGTCTCTCGAATAAGCTGAAGCTCCACAGATGATCAATTTTGGTTTTTCCTGAACAGCCTTTGCCTCTACCTTATCCATATCAATCACTCCTGTATCTTTCTCTACTCCGTAGAAGGTGGGACGATAAACCTTACCGGAAAAATTGACAGGAGAACCATGAGAAAGGTGCCCCCCATGTGCCAAATCAAATCCAAGGATAGTATCTCCGGGCTGCAATACGGCCAAAAAAACAGCTGCATTGGCCTGAGCCCCTGAATGGGGCTGCACATTCGCATAGGCTGCGCCAAATAACTCTTTGAGTCTGTCTATCGCAATTTGCTCAATCTCATCGACCACCTCGCAACCGCCATAATATCGCTTGCCGGGATAACCTTCTGCATATTTATTGGTCAGACAGGTACCCATTGCATCCAGGACAGCCTGGCTTGTAAAATTTTCAGATGCAATAAGCTCAATGCCATGCCTTTGTCTTTCCAGTTCTTTTTGAATCAATCCCTGAATAACATGATCTTTTGCCATTTTAAAGCTGTTTTTTATTAAAATTTTTCTTCCTAGCAGAAAGAGAAAACAGAAATATCTGTTCAAAAAAACAAAAATACAATAATCTAAAGTAATTAGAACGAAGTTGTTTAAGAATGGCTGCTGAGCTTATAAGGATATGATTTTTGTGTCAATTGAGGCTTTTTTAGAGCCGCATAGCAGCGCTATGGGGCGAGAAAAAAACGAAAAGTGATACAAAAAGACATTCTTAGAAGCCAGCGAGCTATTTTTAAACAACTTCAACGTAAAAAAAAGAACTAGGATTCAGTCAGACAATAAACTAATTCTTTCGAAAATTTCCCCAAACCTTTACAGTCAGGGTTGTTAAATCAACACTTTTGAAACCTCCTAACCAGCGCGCAATTTTCACCTTATTGTTTTTTATAATATATTCGTAAATAAATTCAGTTTGATGTGTGAAGATTTGTTGCCTACTTTATTCAGGATGGCATCAATTTTGGCAATCAAATATTAGTTTTTGGTTAACAAAACAGCACTTACGTAGTTAACATGTTGGGAAAGCATTTCATGCGAATTCTATCTTTTTTCTTCCTATTCCTTTATTTCAGTTCCTCTATCCTCGCCAAGATAGAACGATTGAGATGTATGTGGCGGGATGATCCTGCAACCACGATGGTCATTGGGTGGGACCAAACTGCAGGTCTCAATCCCATCCTATACTATACTGCCAAAAATAAAGGATCTAATCTGGAAGCTTATGCATCAGCCAAACGACCTGACCGAATAGTTGCTTACAGAGGAATGAATAATCATTTTGTCCGACTAAGTGACCTGCAGCCCAATACTACCTACTATTTCTATATTAAGGACAGTGATGGCTTCTCTAAAATCTATTCTTTTCAAACAGCTTCGGCCTCCCCCTATTGCCGGCTGTCCATTATTGCAGGTGGTGACTCCCGCAATCATAGAAGTGCACGGATTAGTGCGAATAAACTGGTTGGAAAACTGCGACCTCATTTTGTTCTTTTTGGTGGAGATATGACGGCTTCTGATACTGCCGGGGAATGGATTGAATGGTTTGATGACTGGCAATATACGATTAGTGATGATCGCAGAATTACACCAATTGTTGTAGCCAGAGGAAACCATGAATATTCTAATAAAACATTAATAGATCTTTTTGATGTGCCTTCCGGCGATTTGTTTTATGCCTTCACCTTTGGCATGGACGTATTACGTATTTACACCCTAAATTCCCTCATACCTTCAGGAGGGAGGCAAAAAGAATGGCTAAGGAAAGATTTAAATGAAAATCCACATATACAATGGAAACTTGCACAATACCATCATACCATTCGCCCACATACTAAATTGAAACCCGAAAAAAATGAACAGTTAATGAACTGGGCTACTTTGTTCTACCAATACCAGGTGAAACTGATCGTAGAATCGGATGCCCATGTTGTGAAAACTACTTACCCGGTAAAACCATCCCGAAGTGATAATAGTCATGAAGGATTCATTCGGGACGATGAATTTGGCACCGTTTATATCGGAGAGGGGTGCTGGGGAGCTCCCTTAAGAAAAAATGATGATCCTAAACCCTGGACAAGAGCCAGCGGCAGCTTCAATCAATTCAAATGGATTTTTGTTGACAGAGAAAAAATCGAAATCAGAACCATAAAAACTGATGGAGCCGACGCCATTGGAAGCGTTGATCCTTTTAATATATTTATTCCCCCACTCGGTCTGAATATCTGGCAGCCTGAAACCGGTGCCGTTATTTCTATGAAAAACGACAGACTCAATGCCCCTGTATTATTGGTTAATTCACGCAATGGGACAATTGTTAAAGAGGGACTTCCGGCTATGGAAATTGCCGATTTTGAAGCCGGGCTTAAGGATCGGGATATCCTAGTGAGCTGGGGCGTGAAAAACGAGCGGCAAAATTCCAGATTTGAAATTCAAAGATCTTTGGGAGGAGGTCCCTACATTACAGTAGGAAAAATGGAAGGACAGGCAAAAGGCAGTCCGGGGAATTATAATTATAAATTTGTTGATCAGGGGTCTGGGATCACAGCCCGGGGAAGATATATTAGATATCGAATAAAGTTTATCAACAATGCCGGCAAATCAGGATGGTTTCATCCTCCTTTACCAAAGCTGAAAGGAGAAGGAATTCATCTTACCTCATCTACAGTAAAAAAAATAATAACCGATAGTGAATCCCGCCTGCAAATTAAGTATCAGCTTCGTAAAAAAGCAACGGTCAATTATCAAATCTTTGATATCAACCGCAGAGAGGTTTATAACAATTTCCTCCCTGCACAAACCGCCAAAAACTATCTTAAATCCTTAGATATAAGTGTTCTCCCCAATGGAAGATATGTACTGGTAATCAGTGCTGATCAAAAAGAAATCGAGCGATATCAGGTAATCAAAAAATAAATTTTTAAACAGCAAACCCATTGCCAGACAGGACTTTCTCGTTTCATGCAATTTAGAAAAATTAGTCAGTTTTTAGAAAACTGAGGCAAATAACTCTCTGAAGAGCACAAAGAGGAAAGCATATTAATATTAACTTTCATAAAGGCGGTCAAAGGTAAGTCGGCCAACATGTTCAACACTTCCAATTCTGAACTGGCATTAAAAATTGCCCATAATTTTGATTTTTCAAATGATTGCGCATAAGTGTTTAGTTTTCCCTCGTCAAAAAGACGATCAACAGCTATTTTTTGATAAGGGACCATTTCTTTAAACTCTAATGGCAGTTTCTTGGGCAAGGTAAAATCTACCATAAATTGATAAACGGTGTTCATTGTGCAAAGCGATCTTTAATTTTCAGAAGGAGCAATATGCCACTCCTGCTTCCTCGTTTCTCAAATAAGCAAATGTTTTGATGAGCATTAGCTACTAAGAGCTTGTTTTATTGCATGAGCATTCGCTTTCCAACAAATGTATTCGAATAAAGATTAACCTGCTAATTATTCATAAAAGGAATTACCCTTTTGTCATTGGCTGTCAATTTTAAGACATGCCAATACAGTCTCTGTGTACTAATTTCACCCAAGTTGCAATGAACGTACTTAATCATAGAGGGAAAAGCAAAAAATCTATGATTTGGCAGCTTTTAACAAAGCATTTGAGCATTTTTTAAATAAATCGGAACTTGCAATAATTAATATTTTTTTAAACCCTTTCTTCTCTGCTGCTGTTTTAAACGTATCTTTACAATGAAGTTATTTAAGAATAGCTGCTGGCTTCTAAGAATGTCTTTTTGTGTCACTTTTCGTTTTTTTCTCGCCCCATAGCGCTGCTATGCGGCTCCAAAAAAGCCTCAATTAACTCAAAAATCTATCCTTAAAACCTCAGCAGCCATTCTTAAACAACTTCAATGCTTTTAATTTTGCAAAACCAGATTTAGAGGATTGAATAATATCGCATGAAAAGACAATCAGAGGCGATTATGCCCCTGCCCTATGGCAATTTCAAAATGGTGGCATATGCTAATCGAAAAGGAGAAAAAATGCCCCATCTGGCCCTGCTAAGCGAACATATGGACCCACAAAGTACTGTGCTTGTAAGAATTCACTCCGAATGCATAACAGGTGATCTGTTTGGGTCAAAAAGATGTGACTGTGGGGAGCAACTCGATGCATCTCTGAAAATGGTGGCTAAAAATGGCGGTCTGATTATTTATCTCCGACAAGAGGGCAGAGGCATTGGAATAATTAATAAACTAAAAGCTTATAATCTGCAAGACCAGGGTTTAAACACAATTGATGCCAACACCCATTTGGGGCTGGAAGTTGACGCCCGTCAATATGATATCGCTATAAAAATCCTGGATGACCTCGGTATTCGATCTATCGACTTATTAACAAATAATCCGGAAAAAATCGAAGCTATTGAAAAATCATCCGTGCAAATAAAAAAAAGAATTCCACTGATTATTCCCCCTCAAAAGGAAAATTACAGTTACTTAAAAACAAAAAAAGAAGAAATGGGTCATCTTATTATCGTCGATAATAAGAGCTAAATATTTATTCAGGTGTGTGCACTTAGAAGCTATTTTAATTTAGTATTTTTGTTAATATGAATTTCTTTTTCCTCCGACTTCTTTGACAAAACGAGTCATTATTTTAACATAACTCCTGTTTTGCCGCATCGTCGGTGAAAAAAATTCAAAATATATTATTCAAGAAAATTAAATTCAAACAGCTTCTTAAGCCATACATCTTTTAAGTTTTATTCAATGAAAATAGGAATAGTTTGTTATCCAACTTATGGAGGAAGTGGAGTTGTTGCTACAGAAGTAGGATTGGGACTGGCAAAAAGAGGGCATGAGATACATTTCATTACCTACAAAAGGCCTGTTAGATTATCCCCTTTTCACGAAAATGTCTTTTTTCATGAAGTCGCAGAAGCCGACTACCCCTTGTTTGAATACCCCCCCTATGATACTGCTCTTGCCAGTAAAATGGTCGATGTGGTAAAATATGAAAACCTCGACCTGCTTCATGTTCATTACGCTATTCCGCATGCAGCGGTAGCTTATATGACCAAAAAAATTTTACTGACAGAAGGTAGATATGTGCCTGTCATCACAACCCTGCATGGTACGGATATTACCCTGGTAGGCAAACACCGTACCTTCGCACCTGTTGTTGCTTTTTCTATTAATAAATCTGATGGTGTTACGGCTGTTTCCAATTATTTAAAACAACAAACACTTGAGCATTTTGATATCAAAAAAGATATCGAAGTTATTTATAACTTTATTGATTTTGATCGATTTAAAAAGGTCGATAAAGATCACTTCAAAAAATTGATCGCTCCTGAAGGCGAGCGCATTCTCACACACGTTTCTAATTTTAGAAAAGTCAAACGGGTAGAAGACGCCATCCTGATCTTTAAAAAAGTATACGAACAAATTCCCAGTAAATTACTATTAATCGGTGATGGTCCCGAAAGACAAAATCTGGAAGAACTCTGCCGGGAAATAGGGTTGTGCCACGAAATCCGATTCCTCGGAAAACAAGATGCCGTTGAAGAATTACTGGCCATCTCCGATCTTTTTCTCATCCCTTCAGGCAATGAAAGTTTTGGACTAGCCGCACTAGAGGCTATGGCCTGTGAAGTTCCGGTCATTTCCTCAAATGTTGGAGGCCTACCGGAGGTCAACATTCACGGGGTAACCGGCTTTTTAAGTGAAGTTGGTAATGTTGAAGAAATGGCTAACAATGCCATCCACATCCTGAAAGATGAAAAAATCCTTCAAAAATTCAGAAAAAATGCATTGGAACAAGCTAAGCGATTCGATATAAAAAATATTCTTCCCATTTATGAAAACTACTATGAAAAAGTTTTAAAAACCGCACTCTATACAACCGAATTATCTAAATCAAGTACTTAAGCTCCAAAATACACTTATTCATTAAGTGACCAGTTATAGTCCATGAATTCAACTTCCGCCTGCTCATCAATAACAACAGCTACATAAGGATTAACAAACTTTATTAAACTCCGAGACCGCCCTTTTCCCCCAAAAAGACGGCTAAAAATTCCTTTTCGTGTAAAATCAGTACTGTACCACTTTAAAATACTCGATAATATAATCTTGTCCTTACTTATTACTTTATTCTTTTTTATATCGTTAAAAAACTTTCTTGTCTGGTCTTCCAGTTGTTGGTTCAGCCGATCTGCTACATAGGCTTCACTACGAAGATCCGGGCAGGAATAGGATGCACAATTAACGGCAAAATGTATTCGTGGCTCATCGAATTGCTGACGGATGATACTATGTTCAATATTATTCAAATCGTAATTCTTCCCTTCTATATTAATAAACTTAATATCCCAAACACTATTTACAAAACCAACCCCACTTTTGATGTCTTTGATGCTTTTGACCGGATAATGATCAATAATTAATTTAATCGTAAAAGCATTATAAGCATTTATCCAATAGGCTAATTGCTCATCTTTAGACCAGTTTTTATCATTCGGATGATTATTCCGCAATAATTCCAGGTAACTATTAAACCGAATGCTATCCTTTATAAATCCCTGATAGTTTACATGCCCGTCAAAACTTACATTTTCCCTTAGTAAACTATCTAAGAGGGTATGTTCAACAGGAATAGAAGTGGAAATAGCATTCGTATTGCCTGTACCACAACCGAAAAAAACAGGAACTATAAATGAAATTAAAAATTTAAGGAATCGCATAATTGAATTTTAACTTTTTTGGAAAATACTACTTCTAAACACTACATCCCAGACTAAAACCCGCATCGGTGCTATTGGTTCAAAGGTAGAAAAACTACCCAAGTCAACGATCCATTCTTACAATTTTCGGGTAAAAAAGTCCCAGAACATCTACCAGGTCTTTCTGATCATTCATTACCTGATGAATATCTTTATAGGCAAAAGGCGCTTCGTCAAGACCTCCGCCTATCAAAGTTACCCCCTGCTGTGTAAGATGATTACTTAGTTCTTTTTGGGAAATAGATTTTCTTGCTTTCGTTCTCGACATTTTCCTTCCCGCTCCATGCGAAGCTGAATTAATGGATAAAGCAGACCCCTTGCCCTGTACAATAAATGCAGGAGCAGTCATTGATCCCGGAATAATTCCCAATACTCCCTTTCCTGCAGGCGTTGCTCCTTTTCGATGAACAATAACCTCGCTGCCGTCAGGCAATTGCTCTTTCCAGGCAAAATTATGATGGTTTTCAATAGTCGCTACTGACTGCCCGCCTAAAGCTTTTCCAATTCTATAATGGATATGCGCATGGCATGCAGAAGCATAGTCTCCTGCCAGATTCATCGCCAACCAATACTCCATTCCTGCTTCAGAATCCATATCCAGCCAGGCAAGATGCTTAGCATCCTTAGGCAATAAACAATTTTGCATAGCCACCTGAGTGTAATGCCTGGCTACGGATGCACCAAAACCTCTCGAGCCGGAATGGGACAAGACAGCAACGTATTCGCCCGTATCCAAACCCAATTGCTTATTCTTTTTATCAACTTTCAACAGACCAAACTCTACAAAATGATTCCCTGATCCGGAGGTACCTATCTGACGCCAGGCTTTATCTTTTAATGGTTTTAAAAAAGTAATTTCTTTGAATTCAGTCCGATCCAGTATTTCATCATCCATAGGGTTCGGAAACTCATCTCTGCCAAATCTGGTGTTCTCCTGTAATATCGTTTTTAACTTATTACCCTGATGCCCGATTACAGAAGGCTTAATTTCATAAACAGACATACACATACGGCAACCTATGTCCATACCTACTGCATAAGGTATAATTGCGTTGTCAGTCGCCAATACCCCTCCGATTGGCAATCCGTACCCCTGATGCGCATCCGGCATCAAAGCACCCTGCAAAGTAATCGGCAAACGCATCGCTGTGTCCATTTGTGAAATAGTACCTGGTTCTATACCTGATACGCCATAAGTTTTATAGTGTATGGGATTTTTTTGAAGTAATATTTGGGATTGGACAGTTGTGGAAATATCCAATAGCTCACTGGCAACAACACCCAAAGCAGGGTCTTCCCTATATTTTTCCGGAGCATGCAATACAGCTTCAAGAAGACTCAACACCTCTTCTTTCCCACTTCTGCCGTAAAATTGCTGAGCCTTATTGATCGCCATTGCAATTAGTTTCCCTTTGGGATACCCCAGGCGAATAAGCTCCTTTCTCTTTATTTTTAATTTTTTTGCCAAAGCTTTTTTTAAGTTATTAAATAATAAGGTCTCTAATATTTGAAAGTCATAAAACGATAAAATAGTTCCTCCTAGGAACGATTAAACAATCCAGGTTGGGATGAATACACTTAAATATTGATTTTTATCCCTAAAAAGCTTTAACTTGCCAAGCAATTATAATCAATTCGCTCTACTTAAAAGAGCCACTCTTTTATCCTTCTTGTATTATGTTTTCCCACAGTTAATTACCACTTCAAAGAAAAACACCTCCCCCCGCATTAAACTACTAAAAAAACAAAGACTATGAATCTGGTAAAAGGGTTTATGCCTGTACTCTTATTCTGTATATCTGTCGCTCATCTTCATGCCCAGTATGTTTTCATCAATGAATTTATGGCCACAAATAAAACAACAATCACTGATGAAGCGGGAAACTTTGATGACTGGGTAGAAATCTACAATCAGGGAGCTGAAGCCTACGATATAAGCGGTAAATTTATTACAGATGACCTCACCGTGCCTGATAAATGGCAAATTCCATATACTGAGTCTGCAGTCACAGTCATTCCCCCCGGAGGTTACCTTATTTTGTGGCTGGATGGTGACGAAGATCAGGGACCCTTACATGTACCCTTTAAACTCAGTAGTAATGGAGAACAAATAGGCCTTTTCGATAGTGATGGAATAAGTGTTTTGGATTCCCTTTCCTTTCAAAAACAGCAAAGTGATGTTTCCGAAGGTCGAACCAATGATGGCAGCCCCGATTTTACCAAATTTAATGCTCCCAGTCCAGGTAAAGCTAACCATACTGACGCCCCGGAAGAAGTTGCCCCCCCCTATACCCTCTCACCCAGGGGGATTTTATGAAACCCCCTTTCAACTGACATTAAGTACTGATTCAGATAATACAAATATTTATTATACGAATGATGGCAGTACCCCGGACACTTCCAGTTCAATCTATAGAGGACCTATTGATATTAATGCTACTCAGGTTATCAGGACAATAGCTGTAAAATCAGGATACAACATCAGCCCTATTCATACCGCTACTTTTTTTATAAATGTCCATCATTCTTTTCCGGTAATATCCCTGTCGGGTGATGCAGACACTTTCTTTGATCAGGAAAAAGGTTTTTATACCAACTTCACTGATAATATCGAAGTTCCTGCCAATGTAGAATTTTATGAAAGTAATGGCGTTACTGGCTTCAATCAGCCTCTTGAAGTGGAAATCCACGGCTCAACCAGCGCAGTTCTATCCCAAAAATCACTTGCTCTGAAAGCAAAGGAAAGTCTTGGTAAATCAACGATTGATTATCCGGTTTTTCCGGAGGAAATACATCACCAGTACAGAAGCCTGATATTAAGAAATTCAGGACAGGACTGGGAGTATACGATGTTTCGGGATGCTTTGCAGAGCAGCCTTACCCGAGACCTAAGCGATCTGGCTATAGACATACAGGTTCCCGATCTGGATGGACAGGCTTTTAGACCTGTAATAGCTTTTATCAATGGACAATACTGGGGCATTTACAACCTCAGAGAAAGGCTGGACTGGCGATATCTGAAAGTTCATTACGGATTGGAAAAAGACGAAATTGACTTGATAGAAAACCTGAATGATGCCAAAGAAGGAGATTTTGAAGCCTGGAACAAACTAGACAGCCTGCTAAGAACCAAAAGCTTTGATGGTGATCAGGGTCTGGAAGAATTAGCTAACCTCGCAGATCTGGATCACTTTATGGATTATATGGTATTTAATATTTTTGTAGATAACACAGATTGGCCGGGAAATAATTTCAGACGATGGCGGGAAAGATCAAAGGAAGGCAAATGGCGCTGGATGACCAAAGATCTCGATTATGCTTTCGGATTTGCTGAATTTGGAACAGATAACTTTAATACCGGAGACCCAACTGTCAATTCACTGGACAGGATGCTAAATCCCACTTTCTTTTATCCGAATCCAAAATGGGCAACGCGTCTGTTCAATAAACTTATGGAAAATAAAAGCTGGAAAAATAAATTTATTAACCGAATGGCCGATCAGTTGAATGTACTTTACCAACCGGCTCGTTTACTCGATCGAATTGATGCGTTTAGGTCTCTGTATCTACCTGAAATGGAAAAACAAAATCAAAGATGGAATAATGTCTGGACCTGGGAAAAAGATGTTGAGGTGTTACGAACTTTTGCAAAAGGAAGAAGCAAAGCTGTCCGCGATCATTTTAAAAATAGCATAGCTGATATTTCCGGAATGTCCGAAATCACGATAAATGCCGTTCCCGCAACTGGTGGAAAAATAAAAATAAATACCATTACTGCCGATGCATCCAATTTTCCCTGGACAGGTACGTATTTTAATGGGATAGATCTTCCTTTGGAAGCTATCCCTAATCCAGGGTATAAGTTTGTCGGCTGGTCCGATCAGATATCAGAAACCCAAAGCAGGATTATTACCAGTATTAATGAAAAGACTTCTGTTACTGCTTTTTTTGTAAAACAGGATGAAGAAACCCTGAATCAGGAAATCAACTTCCCCCCAATTACAGATAAGATAGTAACAGAGGGGGCCTTTCCGATATCTGCTACTGCCAGTTCGGGCCTTCCCGTTCGTTTCAAGATACTTTCCGGGCCCGCAACAATAAAAGAGAACCGGATCACGCTGGATGGCTTACCCGGAATAGTGTTTGTTGAGGCCAATCAGGATGGTAATGAGCAGTATAATCCTGCTCGCCCCGTTACGCAGTCTTTTGAAATAAAAAACAATCCACTTTCTTCCATTTGTCCGTCAAAAGGCGAACATCCATGGCATGAGTATATTGCACGTGTCAGCTTAAAAACACTGGACAATATTTCGTTTAAAGAAGGTTATGGCGATTTTTCACAGGAATCAACCCAACTCTTGAGCGGCTCTGAGTATGAAATAAAACTAAGTCCGGGGTTTAGCTATTTTCAATGGGACGAATACTTTCAGGTGTAGATCGATTTTAATGGGAATGGTATTTACGAAGAAAATACCGAACTGGCTTTTTCAGGCATATATCAGGCGCAACCGGTCCAATCAACCCCTGTAGCTATAACCGGCTCACTAAAAATCCCTGACCAGCTAACTGACCGTAGCGTGAACATGCGTGTCATTATGAGCAGAGATTCTTTTATAACTCCCTGTAGTGATTTTAGATATGGAGAGGTGGAAGACTATACCGTCCGGATAATTCCTGAAAAGAATTCATCACAAAATACTCATAATCCCTTATCCATTGTCAACACTTCACGGATCAATGGATTCAAAGAAAATAAAAATGTCGTGGCATTCCCGAACCCTTCAGGTGATTACCTTTACCTAAAAACCAATGATGGAACTATATCACCAGTAGTTATTGAGATTATTGATTCTTTTGGAAAGCAAATAGAAATTTTCAGGAATATAAATATCTCGGATTATCCCACCAGATTATCTCTTACGAACCTACATAGTGGTATTTATCTGGTAAAAGTACATTTCCAGGGAAAAACTACCATTTTCAAAAAAATAATGGTTATTCGTTCCTGAATTTAATGTGTCTCGGGAGTAACATACTCCGGATTATTGGAAGGTTTTTTAGCCCCTATATCTTTCTGCCACTGCTCCAGAGACTGGCTGAGTGCCTTTGCCTTGTCAGGCATAGTTAAGATAAGGTCGTTTTTTTCACCCGGGTCTGATCGAAGATTATACAATT
>Ga0213858_10000989_pt1 | contig 13366 bp, 22 predicted proteins | sample PICome_FD_160122 | JGI IMG/M metagenome (GOLD analysis project Ga0213858, IMG submission 160122) | Coastal seawater microbial communities near Pivers Island, North Carolina, United States - PICO245 | ecosystem: Environmental > Aquatic > Marine > Coastal | place: USA: North Carolina | collected... | reverse complement strand
GGATATGGCCCTGGTGCTCAACCAAATTTTTTCTATAGTGATTTTGAAAAACTGCAGTTTAGTAATGGCACATTCACAAATTTCCCCAATTCTATTAATCCTCTTTATGTCTACAATGAGCATAATTCTCAAACTGATTCATATTATGGATACTTTGTTGGTGGACACACAGTTCCAGATCCTTCACCAGACGGCACTCATGTTCGTCGATTAGATTTTTCTAGTGATACTACATCACTCATATCTCCACCATATACTCCAAGAAAAGTACGTAAAGCAGCATCAATGTCAAATAAGTATTAATGTATGAAACAATTTTATTTTATGTCTGGTCTTCCAAGATCAGGTTCGACTTTATTAACGGCACTACTTAATCAGAATCCAGAGATACATGCATCCACTAACTCACCGTTGTTGGATACAATACACTACACAGAAGAATATTTACTAAAAAACTCAAACTAAATAAATCACATACTTTATAATGATATGATATCTGGAGCAACTGAAAGTTCATTTTATTACCTTGCCCAACATTATAAGTTTCCTGATGATGTTGATGTAAAGAGAACAACACAAGAAATAGTAGAGTCGAATAAGAAACATAGAATCATCTGGGCACACGACAACTGTGACCAGATGGCACATCATAATCTACCACAACATCTTGATAAGGTGGATGCGATTGTCTGTGTTTCTAACTGGGAAGCAGAACAATATGTAAAATTTAATAGAGCACCTGTCGAAAAGATTGTTGTCATTCCGAATGGTGTTGCCGAAGAGTTCAAACCATATGGTAAGAAATCAAAGACTGCTATTTTCTTTTCGGCACCACATAAAGGAGTGACTGCTCTACCAAAAGTTTGGAAGCAAGTCATTAAGAATCATCCCGATGCAAAGTTAAAAGTTTTTTCATCATATGATCTTTATGGTCAGGATCATGTAGAGAGAAATAAAATACCAGAATACATTGAGGCAATAGAAGAACTCAAAAATCTTCAGGGTGTAGAGTATTCTAAATGCATTGACCGAGAAGAACTTCTACCACACATACAGGATGCCGCATTTTTTATGCACCCTAATCTATGGGAAGAAACCTTCTGTGTTTCTATGGTAGAGGCAATGGCTTGTGGATGCTATCCGATTGTGAGTGACATTGGAGCACTGAGAGAAGTATCATTCAATCGAGGCAAGTATGTTCCGATGCTTGGTGAAAATACAACAGAGGGTTGGAAACCATCACCAAAGTTTATCAATGAGTTCGCACAAGAGGTCTCAAGATGTTTTGACTTCTTTGACAAGGCACCAGAGACCTTCTATGCTGCCACGAATGATCTATCAAAGATTACCAGGGATGTATATTCTTGGAAAAGAATATCAGAATACTGGAAACAATTGATTGATCATATCACTACTAAATAAAAACAACACGATTAAAAATTTTGGATTAGTATGTCTAACAATTATGAAGCGATTGCTTTGGCAACATCTAAAGAAGTTTTAGATGACAATAACGACTTTATGCTGAAGGTGCTGACTGAAGCAAATCGTTGGCAAGAGAGTGAAACAGAACTGGCACAAGGTCGTTCTAACTTCCAGATTGAAAAGTTTATTGTTCATGATAACTTTACGATTCCATCTGCATTTAAGGCAGCAATCATTAACCGCAAGAGTGTTGCCGAAGGTCTTTTGTCTAGAGTGATTGAAGCAAAGCAGGCAGCACGAGAGTTTCATTATAAGTGGGATGATAAAGATAAGACACAACCAATCTGGTGGAAAAATCGTGAGGGTGGTGAATCTCTGTGTTGGTATGATATTGATGAATTTCACTTCCACCGTATGTTGGAAGGATTGAATAGTGGATTTAAGGCATCGGTAGAAGAACTTGAATTCTTTGATAAAGTAATCAGCAGACTTGTAGAATTAAATGGTGGTAAACTGATTACGAAAGATCAGTATGATGCAGACCAACCAGAGTATTGGCAGAGAAGACTTTCTAACCAGTCTCTTGATGATCTTCTTGCCGCAAGAACTGGTGTCAATGCTGGCAACATTCGTTCAATGAGAAGAGCAAGTGCTCCTACGGTTCTTGAAGATGATGTGAATAGAACCAAAGGAACATTCGGAGATGCAACTAATCCAATGGATTTCTTGAATGCTCTGCAGGAAAATGTTGCGGCAGGTATTGAGGAGATCACCAGAGCAGATCAGAACATGCTTCGTGGTATTGAAGAACCAGAAAGAAAAGAACTTACTTCTACATCATTATTCAACCAAGACCTTAAGCAAGGGTAAAACTAATGGCAGTTGTCGGAGACGTATTCGGATTAAATGCCGTTTATGATAGACAAGTAAAAAATGTAGAAGAAAATACCATTGAGAATTGGCCTGAACTTGGTATCTCGCCACAAAGAGGTTATCTTGCCGGAGGAAAAACTAGCGGGCCAAGTGCTACCGGCACATGTTTAATTCAAAGAATGGATTATTCTAGTGATACTGCAGTGGTTATCTCAACCAAATTGAGTCAGACAAGAGATTATTTTGGAAATTGGATAACACCAAGTTATGCATGGTTCCAAGGAGATTGGACTAGTGGGCTTAGTAGTCAAGAAAGATTAGATTATTCTAACGAAACAATTTCTCAACCAGGTGTCAATTCCCCAACATCTTCTGGATGGGGAATGTTTGGAACAGTTCAAACTCCATCATATGGATATATGGCAGGGGGTAGAGGTGTTAGTTATAGATCAAAAATTTCAAGGTTTGATCTTTCGACAGAATCATTTTTGGAAAAAGGAAATTTACCTCAGTATAATGCGGGTCTCAGTGGAGTTTATAATAGTAACTATGGATATTTTGGTGGAGGATATTATCCACCACAGGCTCCAGATTATATCTGTGTAATAAACAGACTTGATTTTTCTAGTGATACAGGAGCATCGCCAATAACGACATCGCAGAGTAATAGATTTCACACCAGTCAATTTGCAAAGTTTAAATCAACATTACAAGATTCTTCATATGGATATTGGGCAGGTGGATTTGATGTGTCACCTCCATACTGGAACGATAAAATAAGTCGTTTTGCATTTGCAACAGAGACATTTGGTCCACCAACAACACACCCAATTGGATTGGGATGGAAATCTCTTCCTTCAGGAAGATATCAACATTCATCTGCATCAACATCTACTCATGGATATTTTGTTGGAGGGTCTACTAATACCCCACCCAATTACTATCCTAATAATATTGAAAAAATGGATTTTTCCACAGGAACATTTACAAGTCCTGCAGGAAGTGCTGCAGTTGCCGTCAACGCGGCAACTCTTACTAATAGTGTAATAACAAATACATCTCGATCTTTTGGTAGACCGTATGGATATAGAACTGCAGGATATACAAAATATTATCCTGGAGTCAATTATATGAAATATAATTTTCCATCAAACACATGGAGTGTTTTGGCAACTGGTAATCCAGGATATCGTTCTTTTGGATTCAATAATAATGAATATGGATACGTTTCTCAAGAACCCGCAAATAGTATTGCCAAGTTTGATCTCTCAATTGAATCTAACGTACAAACATCTATTCCATATTCAAATCCTACTAATAATTATGCAGATGCATTATCATCAAAAGAATATGGATTCATTACTGGCGGTTTTCCATCAGTCTCTATAGCAAGATATGATTATTCTAGTGATACATCAAATCTATTGTCAGAGACTCTACCCCTTGGTAGAGGAGCTAAAGCAACATCATATAATCAACATTATGGATATTTTACTGGAGGAAGATCACCAGATATTTCAAATACACAGAGGTTAGATTTTTCAACTTATGCAACCTCAACACTACCAAATTCTAGTAATAATCCTTTTGGAACATCACTATTTGGTAAGGGAAATAATTGCTCCAATACTGATGGATATCTTTATGGTGGATATAACAGGTCTCAATTGAGAAGAATTGATTTTTCAACAGAGCAAAATAACTTTGTAACAAATTTACCTGCTACTACAAGAGAAGGTTGGCAGTATCATGGAAATTATGAAGGGTATTTTGGTGGAGGATATCAACCTGGAATTGCTGCACATAAAGTCGAGTATTCAAGTCATACAATTTCAACTATAGCACCTGCTCCAAATCCGGCATTTATTGGGCATAGCTTCAGTAACGGTCTATAAATAAATCACACATGATATTTCAATATGAATGATATTCTTGCTAATGTTTTGATTCAACCCAAAGTTGTAACTGGTGATGGATTGAAACTTTTAACTGACCACATGAGAACTGCCCATAAAGAACCAATGGGAGTTTTTGATGCAGAGAAAAGTGACCAAGCCAGAGAAAGGCATTCTAAAATTGATAAGAATGTAAGGAACGTTGAGTGTGCAGATTTTGGTAGTATTCTTCCTCAGATTGAAGACCTGATGAAGAATATGGTTGAACATGTCATCAATCCATTCTATGGATTTAAGATTAGAGATAGTGAACCACCACAACTTCTCTGCTATTCTCCTGGCGGTCACTATAAACCTCATAATGATGGAGAAGGTCTGTGGACGAATCCAGACGGAACACAGATATGGAAGAAGACAATTGATAGAGATTTATCAATGGTTCTCTTCTTGAATGATGATTTTGAAGGTGGATACTTTTCATTCCCAGATTTAAGAATCAAGATTAAACCAGAACCAGGTTTGCTTGTGTGCTTCCCATCATCAAGATGGTATACACATACTGTCGAACCAGTTACCTCTGGCAATCGTTATGCAATGGTAACTTGGATGAGAGTTCAAGGATTTAAGACGAAGGAAGAAGTTGATAAAGAAATTGCCGATAAATATGGTATAGAAGTTTATTAGGAATATGACTCAATTACTTAAGCATTACTATCTGAATCGTGACAACGGGGAATGGGCAACTAATACTCGGTTTGGATTGATGATGCCTAAAATTAATCACCTTGAAATACAACATATATTAGAAGATGAAAATAATATTCCTTTTATGTTGTCTCATGTTCCGGATCAAACAGAGCATAATGTTACCGTAGGTTCTGATGATCTAACTGTCTATCAAAGTAATTCAAACATTGCAATTACCAGCACAACGGAAAGGCAAGAGGATCAACGGATATTTGATCCTGAAAATCCTGGTGCAGAACCAACTACACAAACAGTTACGGTATATGATCTAACATATACTCAACCTTATGTGGTTACAGAGTCTGTTGGATTAACAACCTTATCTCAGGCACAATGGGATTCGGAGATCTCCACCTATGATACCAGACAACAAAACAAAAGATATGATGTTCTTAGAGTTAATCGTGACAAAATGCTTGAGCACACTGACTGGATGGTGATCAAGGCAAAAGAAACTGGAACTAACTTAACAACAGCATTCAAAACTTGGAGACAAGAACTAAGAGAACTTCCAAATAGTGTAGGATTTCCAACTGCTTATCCTACTCTTCCAAGTTCACTAGAAAGTGATTCTCAATTACAAGAACTCACAAGTAACTTTAATGAGGTAAGATCTTTTCAAATGATTAATGACCCTCTACCACCACTTCCAGAACCTGAATTACCTGGTGAGTAAATCAAAGCATTTTTGATTACGGTCGTATGCATAATCAGCATACTGACCGTTTTTTCTTACAAAGTGAAGGAACAATTGCATAAACCTATCGTTCTCATGAGTTCTTAGTGGTGACCTCCAATGAGGAACAATGGTTCCAAGATATGCAACACCATCACCAGTAGGCGTTACAACCTCTCTACGCTTCCCTGTAAGGTCTTTAAGTTTAATAGGCCACTCTGCATCACCAGAGATATTCATCGTCACTGAGACCTCACAGGAGGGTCTATCCGTGTGACAATTCATCCAACCTTTATTGTGATATGTTGTTGTAAACCAATAAGTTGGAATGAGTTCTTCTCCAAGTGCTTCTTCTAAGATTGGTTGAATTCTTTTCATCACAAAAGTAGAAGAAGGTGGAGCATAACAAGTTAAGACATTTCCTCTCTCAGGATCATAATGAGTTTTAAGACTACCAAGATCTCTTACAGCACCCATTAAATTCTGATACTTGATTTGTATTGCTTCTTCTTTGGTGATGATATTGGGGATATAATGCCAACCCTTTCTAGCAAATGAACTCATAGTATTCTTAATGTGTATATTATGTATCTTCAAACCCAACAAAGGTATTCTAGTGACATTACGAGATGTTGTCAAGTATTTGTGATATACTATATACAGCAATGATATTTTAGGTATGAATTTTACGGTTTATTCAAAAAACAATTGTCCCTATTGCTATAAAGTTAAACAGGTGCTAGAATTGACTGGTAGCAACTTTATGGTTCTCAATCTGGATGAACACTTCACAAGAGAAGAGTTTTATTCTAAATTTGGTAGTGGTAAAACTTTTCCACAAGTCATTTGTGATGGAGAAAATCTAGGAGGTTCAGTTGACACAATTAAATTCCTCAGAGAACGGCAAGTCATCAAATCCTGATATAAATAATCAAAACCACAAAAATCGTGGTGTTGAATTTATTCTTAATGGAGGTAAAAGAAAGCAGACACGACCATTTCATATCATCTTTGAAAAGATGGTTTGCTTTCTAAGTCGGGAAGTAAACATCTATTTTGAGTTTTCCTTCAGTGCAAGGAAGAAAAAAAGAGTTAAACCCCGGAGAAAGAACAATGTTAGCAGTTAGTTTAGTTTTTGGTTCATTCATGACCATCCTGTTTCTTATCGTGGGACTAATTGGAGGTTGGACTGCTAGAGAATATATGATGAACTATCGGGAAGTACCAAGACCTCACCCCGAAATGTTTGACGAACAAGGGAATCTGATTCCCGATGAGGTAATTGCATTTAACTTTGAAAACTATCATGACTACGACGAAGAAAACGACGACGACTAGAAAACCAAGAGCAAAAGTTGTAAAGGGAGACTCGCCAAACATCCCAAGTCTCCCCAAAAATCCATTTGTTTTTGAAGTATTGGATGTTGTATCAAGACAGAGATCAAAACAAAAGAAGATTCAGGCTTTAAAGAAATACGAAGACATTTCATTAAAGATGGTTCTTATCTGGAATTTTGATGAGTCAGTAATTTCAGTGCTTCCAGAAGGAGAGGTTCCTTACTCTGGTTTTGATGATCAGAATGTTTATAGTGGTTCTCTTACTACTAGAATCTCCGAAGAAGTTCGTTCAATGCATACGAACGGATCTTTTTCTCTTGGTGTGAGTGATCAACAAGGTCACACCACAATCCGTAGAGAGGCAAAGAATTTTTATCGTTTTATTAAAGGTGGTCAAGATGCCTTGAGTGCTGTTCGTCGTGAAACGATGTTCATCAATATTCTTGAGGGTCTTCATCCTCTTGAGGCAGAAATTCTTTGCCTTTGTAAGGATAAGAAACTTTCTGATAAGTATAATCTAACCAAAGAGATTGTGGCAGAAGCATATCCTGACATTCAGTGGGGTAATCGTAGTTAATTATGAAAGTTAGATTTATTCATGAGGATTGTGATCCATCTTTAGCAGAAGACAGAAGTTTACCTCACACAGCTTACCTGGTAGAGTATAAAAAAGATGGAGTTTCTCATTACGATATCGTAATGGCAGGTAAAAAAGTTGACATCTTTGATCACTATTGGGATACTTATCGTCATGACTTCGTGACCATGAATCAAAGCGAGGGTAGAACCAATCCAAAGTTGTGGGGTAACAAACCACCCGAAACCAAAAAGCGAAAGTGATTTCAAAAATACCGGAAAAAAAATTCCGGTAAAAATTTGGTCTGTAAGGTTTTTTAAAAGTGTAACATATGTTACACTTTTACTTGACTATATAGAATATAGGGTCTATAATAGACCTACGTTCATCCCATTCGCTATTCGCGAATAGCGAATGAGACGCAAGTAAGTCGCGGAACGGAGCGTTCATCCCATGTTTGAATTACTTTTGTATTCAGCGATGTCATGTCAGGATGCTGAAGCACTTATGCTAAAAATCAGCAAAAACCGTGACCTACCTCCAGCAGTGGTGGTAGAATTGGTAGAAACCGTTAAGGAATCTGTGCCTGAGTGTCAATGGGACGCAAACGACTGAAGGAACGGGAGATTAATTTCACCCTAGTATTTCAGGTAACGACAAATGAACACACTTACTCTCATCAAGAAGCAAATCGAAAAGGCAGCAGCACTGCATGACGCACAAATCGCAATGACATCCTATCGTGGTGTTCGTTACGAGTGTCAGCAAGGTGTCAATGAAGTTCATGGAACTTTCTGCTATCGTGGTCACACTTATAACAAGTGAGGCAATTATGCAAGCATTGCAAGTAGCAGGTCTTGGCACTTTGTTTAGTGCAGCATTTATCGGTTTGATTTATAGCGAAATACTTCTTTTAACAAAGAAGTAAAATTACTGAGCAAATAAGACGTAGAGGGTTCTTGACGAACCCTCTTTTTTTGTGTATAATTATTTGAGAGAACTGTATCTCATGGACAAAGAAAAACTTAAACTCATCGTCCGTAATCTAGAACTTCTTGTAGATTCTCTTAAAGCAGAAGTGTATTCTGATACTCAGAGTTATCTTAACTATGAGGAGGTAAAAGGATCATTACATGACTACGACGAGATTTTTGATGACGACGATGGATACCCAGACTAATGGTTAGTAGATCTAAAAAACTTATCAAGTTGCTTGAGCGTTTAATCAAGCAAGATCATCTCTACACAGAAGAAAAAATCATAGAGATGAAAGCACAACTTCGTGAGTTGAAAGAGCAACTCGCAGAAATCGAAAGGAAAACATCAAAAGGATTTGGTAAATGAGTGTAAAACTGGTTAGTGTGACCCCTGATGCGGAAAAGACGATGGCCTATGTTGCCAGAGTCTCAAATCCAAATAATCAGGAGAATCCCAACTATGCAAAGTTGTTGGGTTATTGTATTAAGCACAATCACTGGTCTGTATTTGAGCAGAGTTTTATGACTCTGGAGATTGAGACTACTCGTGGACTGGCGGCCCAAATTTTGCGTCACCGTTCGTTCACATATCAAGAGTTTTCCCAACGCTATGCTGATTCTTCCCTACTCTCGGAGACGATTCCAGTCCCCGAACTTCGTCGTCAAGACACCAAGAATCGTCAGAATTCTATTGACGACATTGATCCTTTCGTCAAGCAGGAGTTCGAAATTAAAATGAAGAAGCACTTTGATGAAGCAATGGTGCTTTATCAATCAATGCTTGATATGGAAATCGCAAAAGAGTGTGCTCGTTTTGTGCTTCCTTTGGCCACGCCCACCAGACTCTATATGTCAGGTTCATGCAGATCATGGATCCATTATATCACTCTGAGGTCTGCTAACGGTACTCAGAAGGAGCACATGGACATCGCAGAGGCATGTAAGAAGATCTTTGCAGAACAGTTTCCCACAGTTGCGGAAGCACTGGAATGGGTCTAAATAAATTATCTTGGATTTTTAACAATGGCAACATATCCAGTAAAACACAAAGAAACTGGTGAAATGAAGGACGTTGTAATGAGCGTTCATGACTGGGATCAGTGGAAAATCGATAATCCTGATTGGGAAAGATACTACACTCCAGACAATGCACCAGGAGTTGGCGAGGTCGGTGAATGGCAAAATAAACTGGTGGCAAGAAATCCAGGATGGAATGATGTGCTTGGAAGAGCAGCAAAAATGCCCGGTTCAAAAGTAAAGAAAATCTAGTATGGCAAGAAGAAAAAGAGCATCTGCAGAGCAACCAATTGGGGTTGGACTCACGGCAAAGCAGATGAAAAGGAAAAAACCACTAAGTTCTGAATACTTGGTGGATGTTGAACCACTTACAGATAATCAGAAAAGATTATTTGAATCATATAAGGAGGGAAAACATCTAATTGCCTATGGGTGTGCAGGAACAGGAAAAACTTTTATCACTCTCTATAATGCCCTTCAAGACGTTCTCGATGAGAGAACTCCTTACGAGAAAATCTATCTTGTAAGATCTCTTGTGGCCACAAGAGAAATTGGTTTCCTTCCTGGTGATCATGATGATAAGGCAGATATTTACCAGATTCCTTATAAGAATATGGTGAAGTATATGTTTCAAATGCCGAGTGATGCAGACTTTGAGATGCTCTATGGTAATCTCAAGTCACAAGATACAATTAAGTTCTGGAGCACATCTTTTCTTCGTGGAACTACTCTTGACAATGCAATTATTATTGTTGATGAATTTCAAAATTTGAATTTTCACGAACTTGATAGTATAATTACAAGAGTTGGTGAGAACAGCAGAATCTGTTTCTGTGGTGATGCTCGTCAATCCGATTTGACCAAAACGAATGAAAAGAACGGTATTCTAGACTTTATGAGAATTATTCGTTCTATGCCATCATTCGATGTTGTTGAATTTGACACGGAAGATATTGTTCGCTCTGGTCTTGTCAAGGAGTATATTGTAGCAAAAATTGAAGCAGGTTTTTAATGTTTAATCATGTTGATATTAGTCTCCCTCAACTTGAGAGGGAGACGATTGATGGAGTAAGATATTACTCTGTTCCTGATGAAGAAGAACTCCTCAGACTGGTCTCCATCACTTCGGTGACCAGTCATTTTAATAAGGAGATCTTTGTTAATTGGAGGAAAAAAGTTGGTAATGAAGAGGCAGACCGCATCACAAAACGTGCCACAAGTCGTGGTACAGATATGCACACCTTGGTAGAACATCATCTAAAAAATGAAGATTTACCCAAGGTTCAACCTATCTCTGACTTTCTTTTCAAAATCTCTAAACAAACTCTCAAAAATATAAATAATATATACGCACTTGAAGGTTCCCTATATAGTAAACAGTTAGGGATTGCGGGAACCGTCGATTGTATTGCTGAATACGAAGGCGAACTGGCAATAATTGACTTTAAAACATCTGCAAAACCGAAACCACGAGAGTGGATCGATCACTACTTTGTACAGTGCATGGCATATGGTTGTATGCTGTACGAACTGACTGGTATTTCAGTCAAAAAACTTGTAATTATTATGGCTTGCGAAAATGGAGAATGCATCGTCTATGAAGAACGAGACAAATCAAAGTACATCAAACTTCTCACCGAATATATTGGAAAGTTTGTTAGAGATAAACTGGAACTCTATGGAACCAAATAAAGAACTAGAACAGGCAATTGAAAAAAAATTTCTTACACCATCAAAGTTTGCATTAGAAATTGAAAAAATTGTTGCCGAAGAAAAAATCAATTATATTGATGCTATCGTTCACTATTGCGAAATCAATGAACTTGAGGTAGAATCGGTAACGAAACTTGTATCCAAACCGCTGAAGGAAAAACTGAAGTGGGATGCTACGAGACTTAATTTTATGAAACGAACTTCGAGAGCAAAATTACCATTATGATTTCTCGTGATGAACTAATGCATCATCGTCTTCAGGCTTGGTTACGAGAAAACCAGTCTGAAGATTTGGCATATCTGGGGTATTATGAAGATACTCTTGGTCAACTTAAATATTGGTATAAAATTGCCGATCATGAAGTATCGGTAGATTGTATTGAAGACCTTGAATTGGTAGAAAATGAAAGTGACTCCCTTTGAAACTTATCAACATTATCTTTCACTTAAAAATCATTTTACAAATCCAAAGTATGATTTTTTCAAGTATGGTGCAAAAACCCGTGCTAGTGTAACTTCTTTCAATAAGAGAAAAGACAAGTATTGGTTTGAAAAAACTTCCCGCAAATATTCTGATGAGGAAGTCGTAGATTTTCTTGTATCTAATTTCACTGCCTCTGACAACCCACAAAACTTATGGATTGGAGAAATTATCAATTCTGGCGAAAGAACCTACGCCGATTGGAAGAAGAGAAAACAGAGTTCGACTTACTTGTTCAAAGAACAAAGCAACGAATTACTCTCGAACAACGAATTAGAGAGTCTATTCGATTGTTCGAAAGGACACCCAATCCTATTAAAAAAATTTCTTGGTGGAGACGTAAGTCTTGAGACACTAGTTATCTACGATAGAATTTTTTCTTTTAGAAAAAAATTTGATAAAAAACTGCCGGATCCTGTGTGGGAAACCGTCAGTTTGAAAATTCAAAAGTATAGTCCGTTCCTAAATATTGACGTATTCAAATTTAAAAAAATCTTACGGGAACTTTTAGATGAGTGAGTTTTTTCAATCAGATATCATTCAGGAAGAACTGAATGAAATTAATAGAATGCAAGAGAAGATCTATGGCAGTCTTCTTGCATTTAGCTCAATGTCCCGTGAGGAAAAAATTGAACACATTGATTTGCTGACAACCTTGCTAGAAAAGCAACAAGTGATGTATACTAGATTATCTCTTTCAGATGATCCACAAGCGATCGAGATGAAAGAGAACCTACGCAAGTCGGTAACTATGATGGGTTTCCCACCAGGAACTGACATGCAGTCTTTATTCAATAGTATGAATGCTACAATCAAATCTCTCAGAGATTACGTTGACGCCTGAGAGCATCTTTGCTATACTATCCGAGTAAATCACCCGAATCCAACTAATCCGAGGTAATCCGAATGTCTTTTGCTGATCTTAAGAAGCAATCCAAACTGGGCTCCCTGACCCAAAAACTGGTCAAGGAAGTCGAAAAAATGAATAATGCAGGTAGTTCAGGCGATGATCGTCTGTGGAAACTGGAAGTAGACAAAGGTGGTAACGGTTATGCCGTTATTCGTTTCCTGCCTGCCCCTAACGGTGAAGATCTGCCGTTCGTCAAACTGTACTCTCATGCCTTCCAGGGTCCTGGTGGTTGGTATATTGAGAACTCTCTGACCACTCTGGGTCAGAAAGATCCTGTGTCTGAATACAACACGATGCTGTGGAACAACGGCACCGATGCTGGTAAAGATCAAGCACGTAAGCAAAAACGTAAACTGACTTATGTTGCTAACATCTACGTTGTAAAGGATCCTGCAAATCCTCAGAACGAAGGTCGAGTGATGCTGTACAAGTTTGGTAAGAAGATCTTTGACAAACTGACTGCAGCAATGCAACCCGAGTTCGAGGACGAGGAAGCAATCGATCCGTTCGACTTCTGGCAAGGTGCTAACTTCAAACTGAAGGCAAAGAACGTTGCTGGTTATCGTAACTATGACTCTTCTGAGTTTGCACGTCAAGATGCACTGCTTGAAGATGATGATGCAATGGAAGCAATCTGGAAGAAGGAATACTCTCTCGAAGAGTTTGTTGCTGCCGACCAGTTCAAGTCCTATGATGATCTGAAGAAGCGTCTTGATTATGTTCTTGGTATCAAGGGT
>Ga0213858_10000987_pt1 | contig 13387 bp, 12 predicted proteins | sample PICome_FD_160122 | JGI IMG/M metagenome (GOLD analysis project Ga0213858, IMG submission 160122) | Coastal seawater microbial communities near Pivers Island, North Carolina, United States - PICO245 | ecosystem: Environmental > Aquatic > Marine > Coastal | place: USA: North Carolina | collected... | reverse complement strand
AAGGCTTGCCGTATGCAGCCACGCTGATCAGCCTTGGAGGGAACGGATCCAACCGGACCCATGGCACCCACGACCTTCCTGGCCGGTGATCTAGGGGGAACCAAAACCTTGCTGTCCCTCTTCAGCACGGTGGAGGGCCAGCTCCAGGCCTTGCATGGACATCGCTACGCCTCGGCGGAATGGTCCTCACTGGACGCGATGCTGGTGCACTTCCTGGAGCAGATACCAGCGGATCTGGCCCGACCGGCCACCAGCTGCATCGCCGTGGCCGGCCCTGTGCAACAGGGTCAGGCCCAGCTCACCAACCTGCCCTGGCTGGTGCAGGAAACCTCACTCTGCGCCGCCACCGGCCTGGAGCGACTGGAGCTGGTGAACGATTTCGCCGTGCTCATCCACGGGCTGCCCCACTTCAGTGACAACCAGCAGGTGGTGCTCCAGGAAGGGCAGGCCAGCCCTGGTCCGGTGGCGATTCTCGGGGCGGGCACCGGCCTGGGCATGGCCCGCGGGTTACCCGGCCCGGGGGGTTGGATCGCCCTGCCGAGCGAGGGCGGCCACCGGGAGTTCGCTCCCCGCACCGAGGCGGAGTGGGAGCTCAGCCGTTGGCTGATGGCCGACCTGGAGCTGGATCGACTCTCGGTGGAGCGGATCGTGAGCGGCACCGGCCTCGGCCATGTGATGCACTGGCTCCTGCAACGCCAGGGCAACGAGGACCATCCCCTTCAGGCCCAGGCCCGAGCCTGGCGAACGATCGGGGCCGATCAGCCAGGCCATGAGGACCTTCCCGCCCACACGGGCCGGGCCGCAGCCGCAGGGGATCCGCTGGCCCAGGACGCGCTGACGCTCTGGTTGGGGGCCTACGGCTCCGCGGCCGGGGATCTGGCGTTGCAGGAGCTCTGCCTCGGCGGGCTCTGGGTGGGGGGTGGCACCGCTGAGAAAAACCAGGCAGCGCTCCGCTCCGAGAGCTTCCTGGAGCCGCTGCGCCGCAAGGGACGCTTCCGTCCGTTCCTGGAAAGCCTGCCGATCCGGGCGGTGATCGATCCGAATGCCGGTCTGTTCAGTGCCGCCTGCCGTGCCCGGGATCTGCATGGGTCCTGACGCCCGGGTGAGACACTGGCCCAAATAGGACAGCAGGGATGGTGCAGCCGCGCATCGGCCAAACGGTGGTGGTGGACGTGCCTGCCACAACAGCCAACATCGGCCCGGGGTTTGATTGTCTCGGTGCCGCCCTCGATCTGAATAACCGCTTCAGCATGCGCCGGATCGAAGGCAACGGCGAGCGCTTTGAACTGATCATCGAAGGCCAGGAGGGCAGTCACCTGCGCGGCGGCCCGGAAAACCTCGTGTATCGCGCCGCCCAGCGCGTCTGGAAAGCAGCCGGCGAGGAGCCGGTGGCCCTGGAGGCGAGGGTGCGTTTGGCCGTGCCACCCGCGCGGGGCCTGGGGAGCAGCGCCACGGCGATCGTGGCCGGCCTGGTGGGGGCCAACGCCCTGGTGGGAGAACCCCTGAGCCGGGAGAAGCTGCTGGAACTGGCGATCGACATCGAAGGCCATCCCGACAACGTCGTGCCCTCCCTGCTCGGCGGTCTGTGCATGACCGCCAAGGCGGCCTCGCAGCGCTGGCGCGTCGTGCGTTGCGAATGGCTGCCGAGCGTGAAGGCGGTGGTGGCGATCCCCGCGATCCGCCTCAGCACCAGCGAAGCGCGGCGGGCGATGCCTAAGGCGATCCCCGTGGCCGATGCCGTGGTCAACCTCGGTGCCCTCACTCTGCTCCTCCAGGGCCTGCGCACCGGCAACGGCGACCTGATCGCCGATGGCATGCACGACCGCCTGCATGAGCCCTATCGCTGGCGCCTGATCAAAGGGGGCCAGGCGGTGCGCGAGGCGGCGATCCAGGCGGGGGCCTGGGGTTGCGCCATCAGCGGGGCCGGCCCGAGCATTCTGGCGCTCTGCACGGAGGAGAACGGCGCCGCCATCAGCGAAGCGATGGTGCGCGCCTGGGAAGCGGAGGGGGTGGCGAGCCGTGCACCCCTGCTGAACCTGCAGACCAATGGCAGCCACTGGCAACCGAAACAGCCTGGGTAGATGTACCCAGGCACCCCCCAGGTGCTGATAAGTTCAATCACAATCTTGTTGCTGCCATGGACGCCAACCTGCCTCTGACGGCTGCGTCCCCGGAAGCCTTTCCCTGGTTATCCCTGATTGTGCTGCTGCCGGCAGCCACGGCCCTGGTGATGCCGTTGTTGCCAGGAGACGACGATCACCCCTCGCCCTGGCCGCGCAACCTCGCCGTCACCATGCTGGCGATCGATTTCGGCCTGATGCTCGCTGTCTTCAGCAGGCTCTACGACCCCCTCGATGGCGGGCTCCAGCTGGTGGAACGGGTCAACTGGCTGCCGGTGATCGGCCTGGAGTGGTCCCTGGGCGCCGATGGCCTGTCCATGCCCCTGGTGGTGCTGAGTGGCCTGGTCACGCTGCTGTCGGTGTGCGCCAGCTGGAAGGTGCAGCACAAATCCAATCTGTACTTCGGCCTGCTGCTGGTGCAGGCCTCCGCTCAGGCCCTGGTGTTTCTCTCCCAGGACTTCCTGCTCTTCTTCCTCGCCTGGGAACTGGAACTGGTGCCGGTCTATCTGCTGATCGCCATCTGGGGTGGGCAGAACCGCCAGTACGCCGCCACCAAATTCATCCTCTACACCGCTCTCGCTTCGCTGCTGATCCTGATCAGCGGGTTGGCCCTGGCCCTCTCCGGCGACGGCTTCAGCCTCAATCTCACCGAACTCGCCCAGCGCTCCCCCGGCGGCAGCTTTGGCCTCCTCTGTTATCTCGGATTCCTAGTGGGTTTCGGGGTGAAATTGCCGATGTTCCCGCTGCACACCTGGTTGCCGGATGCCCATGGTGAAGCCAACGCACCGGTGTCGATGCTGCTGGCGGGCGTTCTGCTCAAGATGGGCGGCTATGCCTTGCTGCGCTTCAACGTGCAGATGCTGCCGGAAGCTCATCTCACCCTGGCCCCGGCCCTGATCATCCTGGGCATCGTCAACATCATCTACGGCGCCCTCAACGCCTTCGCGCAAGACAACGTGAAGCGCCGCATTGCCTGCAGCTCTGTGAGCCACATGGGCTTTGTGCTCCTCGGCATCGGTGCCGTCGATGCTCTCAGCCTCAGTGGCGCCATGCTGCAGATGATCAGCCACGGCCTGATCGCCGCGGCCATGTTCTTCATCACAGGCAGTTTCTACGAACGCACCAAAACCCTCTCCATCCCCAACATGGGAGGGCTGGCCAAGGTGCTGCCGATCACGTTCGCCTTCTTCCTGGCCAGCTGTCTGGCCTCGCTCGCCCTGCCTGGCATGAGCGGCTTCATCAGTGAAATCACGATCTTCCTTGGGGTGACCAGCCAGGAGCAATTCACCACCCTCTTCCGGGTGATCACCGTGGTGGTGGCAGCCATCGGCCTTGTTCTCACCCCGATCTACCTGCTCTCCCTCTGCCGTCGGGTCTTCTTCGGGCCGCGCATCCCCGCTCTCGCTTTCGTCGATGACATGAGCCCCAGGGAGTTGGTGATCGGCCTCACCCTGCTGGTGCCCACCCTCACCATCGGCATCTGGCCCCGGGTCGCCATGGATGTCTACGAAGCCTCCACCGACGCCCTCGCCGAAACCCTCTCCGGCCATAGCCTGATGGCCCTGAGCTCCCTGTTACCCCTGGGCTGACGCCATGCCTGAGACCCGCGATCCGGCCCTGCTCGCGGGCCAGGGGTTCCCCGACTACGAGGCGATCACACCCGAACAGGTGCAAACGCTGATTCCCCAGTTGCTACAGCGGCTCTCCGACCAGTTCCTCGCCCTGGAGACCAGCCTCGACGCCGCCCTGGGCTCCGGTGCCCCCCTGGGCTGGGACATTGTGATGCCGCCCCTGCATCGGATCGGTGAACAGTTGCGCTGGAGCTGGGGTGTGGTGACCCACCTCAATGCGGTCTGCAACTCCCCTGAGCTGCGCGATGCCCACGCCTCCCAGCAGGCCGACGTGGTGAGGTTCAGCAATCGCCTCGGTCAGAGCCGCAGCCTGCATCAGGCCCTCGAGGCTCTGCAGCGGCGGCCATCCGAACCCCTCGATCGCACCCAACAACGGATTCTTGCGTCCGAATTGCTCTCGATGCAGCAGCGAGGCGTCGGCCTGCGCGGCGACAGCCAGGCCGCCTTCAACGCTGCCAGTGAGCGACTCGCCGAGCTCTCCACCCAATTCGGCAATCACGTGCTCGATGCCACCCAGGCCTGGCATCTGGTGGTGGAGGATCCCAGCCGCATCGCCGGCCTCCCCGAGCGGGCCCGCGAAGCCCTGGCGCAGGCGGCCCGAGAGGCGGGCGATTGTCATGCGGATGGCAGCGAGGCCTCGGCAGAACGCGGCCCCTGGCGCTTGGGCCTCGACATGCCGCGTTACGTCCCCGTGCTCAGCCATGCCGACGATCGGCAGCTCCGCGAAACCCTCTACCGGGCCCATGTGAGCCGCGCCAGCAGCCGGGAGCTCGACAACACCCCCTTGATCCAAGAGATCCTGGAACTCCGCCAGCAGCAGGCCCAGCGCCTCGGCTATGCCCATTGGGCCGAACTCAGCCTTGCCGGCAAGATGGCTGAGGATGTGCCAGCCGTGGAGGCCCTGCTCGAGGAGCTGCGGGCGGCCGCCTACCCCACCGCCTGCCGTGAGCTGGAGGATCTTCAGGCCTGTGCCCGGCGCCATGGAGCCGCCGAAGCCGACGCGCTCGCCCCCTGGGATGTGAGCTACTGGGCCGAAAAGCTGCGTCAGGAACGCTTCGACCTCAACCAGGAGGCGCTGCGCCCCTGGTTCCCGCTGCCCCAGGTGCTCGAAGGCTTGTTTGCGCTCTGCGAGCGCCTGTTCGGGATCCGGATCACGGCCGCCGATGGCGAAGCACCGATCTGGCATCCCGATGTGCGTTTCTTCCGTGTGCTCGAGCGGGATGGCTCGCCGCTGGCCGCTTTTTATCTCGATCCCTACAGCCGACCGGGCAGCAAGCGCGGTGGGGCCTGGATGGACGAATGCCTCAACCGACAACCCGACGGCAAGGGAGGCTGGATCACGCCGGTGGCCTATCTGATCTGCAACCAGACCCCGCCAACCGACAGCAGCCCGAGCCTGATGAGCTTCGAAGAGGTGGAGACCCTCTTCCACGAGTTCGGCCATGGCCTGCAGCACATGCTCACCACGGTGGAGCACCCCCAGGCGGCGGGCATCAACAACGTGGAATGGGATGCGGTGGAGCTGCCGAGTCAGTTCATGGAGAACTGGTGCCTGGATCGCCCCACCCTGATGGGTATGGCCCGCCACTGGCAGACAGGTGAACCGCTTCCGGAATCCGACTTCGAGAAGCTGAAGCGATCCCGCACCTTCATGACCGGCTTCAGCACCCTGCGGCAGGTGCATTTCGCCCTCACCGATCTGCGGCTGCACAGCAGCTGGACCCCAGACCTCGGCATCAGCCCAGATGAGATGCGGCGCCAGATCGCCGCGACGACGACGGTGATCCCACCGATTGCCGAGGACCGCTTTCTTTGCGCCTTCAGCCACATCTTTGCGGGGGGCTATTCCGCCGGTTACTACTCCTACAAATGGGCCGAGGTGCTCAGCGCGGATGCCTTTGCCGCCTTTGAGGAAGCGGGGCTCGATCTCGATGACCAGGTCAGCGCCACGGGAGAGCGCTTCCGCAGCACCGTGCTCAGCCTCGGCGGCAGCCTGTCACCAGCGGCGGTCTATGAAGCCTTCCGTGGCCGCGCCGCCAGCACCGACGCCCTCATTCGCCATTCCGGCCTGGTCGCCAGCCATGGCTGACCTGCTGGCGCTCTCCAGCCAATGGGGGGCGCGCGAGGAGGACCGAACAGCGCTGGCTCCGCTGCTGCCCTTCCCTGCGGTGCTCGAGGACAGTTGGCTCCGCCGGGGAATCCAGCGCGATGCCTTTCTGCGTGAGCTGTTGCAGGGACTGCACCAACGCCGACTGATCCCCCTGCTCGCCATGCTGCCCAGGGGCTGGCGGCTGGCGCCGGCCGCCCTTCCTGAAAAGCTGCGCGGCCTGGGCTCCCTGCTGGAGGAAGGGCTGGTCAGCCCCACCCTGCTGGCGGCGCTGGCCGACGATCTGCAGCATCTGCTGCCCATGAGCGACCCCGACCACGCCTCGGGCACCACGGCGCTCAGCCGCTGGACGGCCCGGCATGTGGTGAACCCTGAGAACGGTTCGCGCCAAGCCCTGCCCCAATCGCTGCAGCAGTGGCAAGAGCTCGCCCGCCAGTCGGCCCCAGAACCCACCCCATGGCCACCCGCCAAGGCCAGATCCACGTCAGCCGCGAACCTGCGCAGCATCGGCGCCGGCCTCACCTGGCACAACCAGGGGCTGACGCACCTGCAACCCGCCCACTGCCGCCAGGCCAACCGCCTGCTCGCCCAGGTGTTCAACGCCCTCGGCGCCAACCGCCTGCCGGCTGCTGCGGTGGGACCCTTCCAGTTCGAAGGTGTCGCCAGCACTGCGGCCCTCATGGCGTTGCTGCGCGGCCGCGGCTGGTCCGCTAGGGCCAGGGTGCGCTCAAGCGTGGCCAGTTTCGGGCTGGGTGCCAGCACAGCCGCTGAAGACGGCACCTGGCATCAGATCCCCCTGGCCTTTCCGTATCGCACCGGCCTGCTGCGCCATGGCCTGGAGATCGAATCCCTGCTCCCCCACTGCTGCCTGGAGCTTGAACTGCAGCCACCTGAAGCGGCGGAGCCTGTGCTGTTGCAGTACTACCAGGGCACCGAAGGGTTGAACGGCTGGGCAGCGATGAACGATCTCGACCGGCCCTGGCAGAACGACCGCGGCAATGGCACCGTCGCTTACCCCGGCCCAGCCTTTGAAGCGGAGCACCTGGACCTTGCTCTCGATCTCTGCGATCTGATGGCGGCGGTGCACAACAGCGCCGCCGCCGCGGGCCAGCTCCGTTTCGGTGGCTATGGCGCCCTCGGCTTCTGCATCGATTCCACCGCTCTGCTGGAGCAGGCCCTGACGGGCCGCAGCACGCTGTTCCCCCTCACCCTGGGGGGAATCTGGCGGGAACGGCTGGCGCAGCAATTGGAGCGCCTGCTGAACACCGGCCTGAGCATGGCCAACACCAACCACGGAGACGCAGCAGTGGAGCGTTACCGCGACGCCCTCCAACGCCTGCCCCAGGACCTGAGCCTGCATGGCGAAGCGGCCCTGCGCGCCGAAGCCCGGCTGATCCGCAGCCTGCCGACCCACTCTCCCTTTGTGTGCGTGCGCGCTCTCAACGGCGAAGCCGCCGCTGAGACGACCCTCAGCGATCCGTTGTGAGCTCCAGTTCGCGACAGATGGCCGCCACCACCTGGCCGCGGTAGTGGTCGCTGAACGGGCCTGAATCACCGTTGTGACTCATGCCATCAATGCTGTAGCGATGCAAGGAGCGCGTCCGCTGCCAGCGATTCCAGTTGGAGAGAGGAAGCAGGAACAGACGCCCCGGATAAGCGATGCGGCCGAGCGTCGCCACCGGATCCCGGCTGCCCACCACCATCGCCACATGGTCGACGCTGGTGAGATCGCCATTGCCACTGAACACACCACAAACGGTGATCACCTGCACCGGCACATGGCAGATCTTCTGCAGCATGGCCGCCGCTCCGATCGCCATCTCTCCGCCACCGCTGTATCCCACCAGCACCACCCGCGATGCCCGCGAGGGATGGAAGCCGACCCCCTCCAGACGCCTGGCAATTTTGAGCGCCAGCTCGTAATTCATCACCGGGCCGTAGCGGCGATCAGAGGAAATCCCCACCTTGATCACATTGTTGGCCTGCACGAAAAAGGCGCACAGAAAACGGATCAGGCCAATCGGATGCTGCTCCTGCAGGGCGAACAGACGCTGCCAGAACCACTGCGAATACGACGAGGCGCGCAAGCCCACCGGCATGATCGTGTAGGCCTCAATGCCTTTGACCAACAACATGTCGGCGTTGATGCCCTGCTCAAGAACATCCAGGAAATCACTCACCCGTGGAGGATGGCTCTCTTCAGTCTGATGAATACCGTCGAGGTACACCACAAAGTGACGATGAGGAGAATCCATTCGTTCGGAGCTCTCAAACAGATGAGACGGATCGGGTAGTCCCTGCTGCCAGCCCTCCCAGAACACGAAATCAGCCATCACCGAATAGACGCCGGCAAGAGCAGTGACGATCAACACGACCGCCACAGTCACCCCGGTCACTTCGTCCAAAACCTCCCTTCGAAAAATCAACGAGGCGTCGTGGCGCAGAGCGCTGATGCTGAGCAGACCCAGCACGGCAACAATCACCAGGACGATCACCACCAGGCGCCGACTGCAACGCAGATGGTTGCGGTGATGCTGAATGGCCGCAATGACGCCCGTCATAAGAAGACCTTCCGTTGGCGGCAGAGAATCAGGAGAGGGACGCCACTTCCCGCGCCAGGGTGTCGTAACTAGCGCGCCAACGCTGGGCGAAGAGCAAGCCGATCAGAATCAAGGACAGGACGTAGCCTGGCAGGCTGATGATCAACCCCTTCTCCAGGGGCACGCCATACACCGACTGAAGAAGCACCAGCACATTCAGATGCACCCACGCCAGCAGGGTGACGGCGATCAGATCGCTGATGTATGGCGCCGCGACGAGCACATAAAACAGACCTGGCCAGAGGGCGACACCCATGCGGTTTCCAAAAGTGATCGGCTGCAGGGGAACCCCTGCCACAAGGGTGAGCATGAGGCTGTGACTGACGATGCCGATCAGGAACGCCAGGCTGAGGACCAGAGCATCCACCACCATGTGAAACAGGATCTGCCGTGGTCGCAACCGATTCGCCAAGAGAGCGAAAAGATGTGAGGCCGACATCGACGCACCGACTCCCACCAGCAAGCCAACGCCAACATCCAGTTCGACGAGAAGCTCGCCCATGCCAGCAAGCCCAGCACTGATGCTCTGCAGCATGGAGTCAGGCACGACGCAGGTGCGGCCGATTCACAATCCAGATCACCACAATCGACAGCACGGCGCAGTAGAAACACCACACCGAATTGAAGGTGGCGCTATAGGTGGCCCAGGTGAGAAAGATCGAAACGAAGATCAGCACACCAAACAGTTTGACAGCACGATCGGTGCTATGCACAGGCGAGTGGTTCAATACCCCCGTGGTCGAGTGCGGTCCTCTCCAGGCCCTCCACGAACTGCTGCACCCCGAAGAAGAAGGGCACCAGCGCCAAAGGCTTGTAATCCGGGCGTTCTTGACGGGAGGCCAGATGGTGGGAGTACAGGCCGAGAGGCATCAGCACCGCAGACGCGGTGAAACTGGCGGAAGCCGAAAAGCACATCCGCGCAAACGACCGGAAGGAAGTAATCAATGGTGGCAACCGACACCAAACCTGTCACTCAATCGCTGAGAATCGTTTGGGTCAGGAGTTCGAGAGCTCGAGGATGGGCCATCAGTTGCTGGTGGGTCAACACCGGAACCAAATGATGCGTCCCAAGGGGCAGCACGGCCTGCCATCCGGGAAACACCATCAGATCCCAGCGGCAATAAAAATTGGCGCACTTGAGGCTGCGGAGGCTGGAGGGATCCTCGTTGAGGTGCCGAAGCAAACGACTGCCCCGCTTCATGTCGGCCAGACCCGCGAACAACCACCGAGGAATCCACTGCGCCGTGAGCGTGCCACGCTGGGGGCTGCCAACGCTGATGAAGCGATGGGTGCGGCTGGCACCGCCCAGCTCCTGCAACCACACTCGGCTGATGATTCCCCCCATCGAGAAGCCAAGGATGTCGATCGGGCGCTCCACCCCCCACCTGGCCTTGATGTGACCATCCAACTGCTCGGCGAGGCTGCGCAGGGGAATCGCCCCAAGGCGGTGCGGCAGATGGGGCACCAGCAGCGGCACCCTGTGATCCTCCAGCTGCCCCACCAGTCGATGGAAGAGGTGGGGCGTATCCCAGAGGCCGTGGACCAGCACGAGAGGCCTTGGCTGTTTCAGCGAACCATTCACCGAGAGGCCGGCCAGTGCCGGTGCCGTTCGATTGCAACCGTACCGCTGAATCCTGGAATCGGCGGTTTGGTTTTGCGCAGCACTAGGCGCATCGGCACCGAACCATAGAGATTGGCCAGACGCTCCAACACTCGTTCGCTGAAGTGCTCGATTGTGCGGCAGCGGAGCTCCGATGCCAGCGCCTGCACGGCCTGCACGGCCAGGCTGTAGTCGGCCGTATCGGTCAGGACATCAGATCGAGCTGCCGCCTGAAGATCCACCAGCAGGGTCAGATCAAGGCTGAACCACTGCCCCTCAAGGCGTTCTCGCTCCAGCACACCCACATGGGCCCAGACACGCAGATCCTGGATGTGAATCGCGTCGTTCATGCCCCCAGATCGCGGTGGCTGAAGCGACGACGACCCTCAGCGAAATCAGCGGCCACATGGCCATCGCCGCGCAAGCGATAGCGATAGGTCACCAGCCCCTCCAGGCCAACAGGCCCGCGCGGCGGCAGGGTCTGGGTGCTGATGCCCACCTCCGCACCGAAGCCGTAGCGGAACCCATCGGCGAAACGGGTCGAGCAGTTGTGATAGACCCCGGCGCTGTCCACCGCCCGCAGAAACCGTTCAGCAGTGGCGACATCTCGGGTGGCGATCGCCTCGGTATGGCGTGAGCCATGGCGACGAATGTGCTCCAATGCCTCCTCTAGATCGCTGACCACCCGCACCGAAAGGATCAGATCGAGGTATTCCTGATCCCAGTCCTCCGCTGTGGCCGCCTCCGCCACGCCGAGGGCCTGACTGCGGGCATCACCTCGCAGACGCACGCCAGCAGCTTCCAACGCCGGCACGGCAGCGGCGAGAAACGCTTGAGCACTGTCCTGATGCACCAGCAGGGTCTCGATCGCATTGCAGGCCGCCGGGTACTGGGTTTTGCAGTCGATGGCGATCCGCACGGCCTGGGGCACGTCAACCTGGGCATCGACGTACAGATGGCAGACGCCGTCGGCGTGGCCGAGCACGGGGATGCGGGTGTTGTCCTGGATGAAGCGCACCAGCGCATTGCTGCCGCGGGGAATGATCAGATCCACCAATCCATCGAGGCGAAGCAACGCCAGGCTCTCCTGGCGGGTGGTGAGCAAGGCCAGGGCATCGGCCGAAACCGTCGTGTCGACCTGGGCGCCGACGAGCCCCTCCTGCAGGGCCTCGATCACAGCGCGATTGGTGCGATTCGCCTCACTGCCCCCTTTGAGAATCGCCCCGTTGCCGGAGCGGATCGCCAGAGACGCAATCTGAATCACCGCATCCGGTCGCGCCTCAAAGATCACCCCCAGCACGCCGAGGGGCACGCTGACCCTCTCCAGCACCAGCCCCACATCCAGCTCCCGATGCAGCTGACGCACACCGAGGGGATCGGGCAGCGCTGCCACCTGGCGGACGCCATCGATGGCGCCGGCGAGTTTGCCGGCATCCAGCTTCAGACGCGCCACCAGCGCCGGGGCCAAGCCTTCGGCCACGGCTTGCTCAAGATCCTGCTGATTCGCCGCCACAATCGACTCGGTGTGGCGCTCCAACGCTGCGGCCATCGCCTCCAGGGCCTGCTGCCGTTGGGCATCGTCGGTCTGTCCCAGGGCTGTGGCGGCACGGCGAACATCGGTCGCCAACCGCAGCAGTTCAGGCGACGGTTCGGGCACACCCTGAGGGGTCATGGGCTGGGGCGACATCTGCTCAGCATCATCCCGTCCGGCGGGTCAGGCAGCCGGGAGCAGGCGATCGATGGCCAAACGGGCGGCACCAAGACGTCCGGCGCCATTCCCCAGCTCACAGGCGCGGATCTCCAGCCCCTCCCGACTCACCGCCTGCACCCGGAGGTTCACTTCACGACGCACAGCCGGCAGGAAATGCTCTGCTGCCCCGGCCAACCCCCCACCCAGCAGCACCCGCTGAGGCGTGAACACATACACCAGGGAGCTGATGCCAACGCCAAGTGTGCGCCCATAGCGCTCCCACACCGCCAGGGCCTCGGGATCAGCGGCGCAGGCGCGGCGATGGAGCTCCTCCGGCTCCCCATACCAGAGGCGGCGCAAGGCGGCGATGCTGGCGTATTGCTCGAGAGACCCGCGATTGCCGCTGTTGCACGGGGGGCCGTTGGGATCAATGCCGATCAGGCCCGGCTCGGCGGCGGCTCCGTTATGGCCCGTGAACAGGCGGCCTCCCAGCATCACCCCACCGCCGACGCCGGTGCCGAGGGTGAGCAGCACCACATCGCCGCAACCGCGTGCCGCCCCCTGCCAGGCCTCGCCCACCAGGGCGCAGTTGCCATCGTTGGCCAGGGTGACCCGACGCTGCAGCTGCGGCTCCAGCCATTCGGCCAACGGCACCTCCTGCCAACCCGGCAGGTTGATGCACACCCGCGCCACCCGGGCCGCCGCATCCATGGGCCCCGGCAAACCGAGGCCCACCACGGCGGCGCAGCGATCGGGATCGAGCGCTTCAATCGCCTCGCAGAGGGCCATGCAGACGGCGCCCGGCACCGCAGGCTGAGGGGTGGCGATGTGCTGTTCAGCCAAGAGTTGGCCAGCACGATCAAACCGGGCGAGTTTGATGCCGGTGCCGCCCAGATCGACACCGATCACCTGCTGGCTTGAGGCCTTCATGGGGCTCAGAAGCGAACAAACACCTGAAACTGGCTCTGCCAGGTGCCCTGGGTATCCACCGAACCGGAAAGATTGAGGTTGGGATTGATCTGATACGTCAAAGTTCCCTGGGGCGGAATGTCGTTGCGATTGGGGGCGGCCAACACGGAGAAATCGAAGCGATCGGTGAGGTCAACGCCCACATCGGTGACCACGGCCAGCTGCGGCGGCACCTGCCCAGAGACACGCTCATTCTCATCCAGGACCTCAGGCGTGATGTAGGTGGGGTACACGGCAAATTGCAGACGCTGACTGAATGCATCGGTGAGGGTACCGATCACCGGCGAGAGCAACGACTGACCGAGAACGGCGGCAAGGGCCGTCCCACCGCCAGCACCCGTCAAGCCGGCAAGGGAGTTGCCGCCGATCAGACCCAGTAGCTGGGCCTGCGGCATTGGTGGAGAACTGCGCAACTGAATGTTGTCGGCCAACCGATCGGCCGGCCCCGTCGCCGTGAGCATCACCTTCACGAGGCGCAGCTGACCGCCCGCACCCAGGTTGCCGGTGCCGTTGGTGTCGAACACGTTGGTGGAGACGGCATTGCTGCCGGTGCCCACACTGATGCTGTCGGAGACCCGGCTGTTGAGCGCCACATCCACGTAGGGAATCAATCCCTGCGAAGGCGTGAACACGGCCACATTGGGGGCGCGATGATCGAGGTTGAAGGTGG
>Ga0213858_10000985_pt1 | contig 13409 bp, 23 predicted proteins | sample PICome_FD_160122 | JGI IMG/M metagenome (GOLD analysis project Ga0213858, IMG submission 160122) | Coastal seawater microbial communities near Pivers Island, North Carolina, United States - PICO245 | ecosystem: Environmental > Aquatic > Marine > Coastal | place: USA: North Carolina | collected... | reverse complement strand
GAACGTGGTCCTGAGTTATTTGTTCCCGATTCAGCAGGAACTGTTATACCTAACCACGCTTTAGGTGGAGGTGGTACTGTTATACCTGATGTAAGAATATCCGGTGACGATTTATTAATAGTATTTGACAGAGCAACTAGAAGAAAAAATAGAAGGTAAGCGATATGGCATCCTACGGAAAGTATAGGCACACTACAATAAAAGGCGAGAAAGATACTGATTGGTATGTAGAAATACATAAAAAAGACTTTTCAGGCTCGTCAACTGAGATGACTCTTTCAGGTGAAGGATTTGAAATTACTTGGAACGGACAAGGTTCTACTAGAGAAAGAATCTTTCTTGGATCAGAGTGTGTTATTAGTATGTTTGTAGAAAACGACACTGACGAAACATTTATATATGATGTGTTAGATAGTGGTTTTAAAGACTACTTTGTTAGAATATACAAAGGTTCTCCTAGTACACCTAGCAATATTTGGTGGTTTGGTTATATACAACCTTCGTTTAACACAGTAGAAAATATATCCTATCCTTATATAGTTAAAATAACCTGTACTGACTCATTTGGTTATTACAAAAAACTAGATTTTTCTACATTTGCAAGTGAAGAAGAAAAGCAAAGGAACTACAGAATAAGTAGATTGTACTTAGACTTTTTAAGGATAATGGACTTAGCACCAGTTAACCTTGTTGTAAATAGTACATTTGCTAATGCTAGAAATTGGAAAATATTAGAAAACGACACTATTTCATCAGGCGAATTTAGAATTAGAGGAGATTTAACTAGTGGTACAAGAAAACCACTATCTACAGAGGGTGATGTGTTAGTTACAGGAAACAACTATTTTGCAAAAGTAAATTGTAACACATATACTAGTGGTACTTTAACTTTAGTTGATGGTGGTAGTGGTGACGATATAGGCACAATAACAAGCTCGGGAGTACACACATTTACTTGGACACAAAGTGACGCTAGTGGTGGTAACGGATTTCATTTGTACACAACAGATTTTGATGGTGTATTGACTGAGGTTATAGTTTATAGTACAGAAGATTTCCCACACCCAACAAAATTAGTTACAGATAATGAGTTAGATTTTTTAAGTGTTGCTATAGATTGGAACATAGGTACTGACTATAATTTTCAAACTGATCCTGGATCAAGATATTATTTATGTAAAGGAGCATTTGCAGACAACGATAATTTTCCTTTAGAATATAATGAATACAAGGCTTTTGATGAAGCTCTAAAAATATTTAATGTAGTAGGTTTCTTAGCAGAAGGTACTTATAACTTTATACAACCAAATAAATATATAAACAACACTACAGCATCTAATAAATTTTGTAGTTATGACAGCACAACTGCTGTAGCTACTTTTGATTCTCCTACAACTAACTTAGTTACAATAGACCAGTCTAATAATGTATTATTGGGTGGGTCTACATTTACCTACGAAGCACCATTTAAATCAGTTAGTGCTAATTATGTATCTTTAAAATCACCATTTAATATAGCTGAAAATACTAGCATTTCAGATGATGGTACTGATGATAGTTTTGTTTACGCAGGACAGTTGATACAGGATCAAACTTATAACTTAGATTGGTTTAGTGTAGCTACGGAAATAAATCCTAAGACTAACTTAAACTTAGGTAGTTCAAACAAAACATATCCCGGTATAAATAGTGTACACCACTTCTTACAAGTAAGGGCAAGTTACGCAGGTACAGAGAAGTATTTAGTAGTAAATGCAGATAACGAGCTTGAGTGGACAAGTACACAAAGTGAAATTATATTTAGTAGAGGTTTTCAAAGAACACCGGGAGAAACAGTGGGTGTGGCCGGTACTTTTAGTAGTAAGTTTAATGAAGATACAAGGGTCGGACCATTAGTTGCTAGTAGAGGTCTTAACAATGCAAAAAATCAAGCAGGTAATCCTATATTTTTATACCCTGCAATACTAGAAGCACTTGACACTACTGGTGATGTAGAGGCTGTTGGTCACCTTAAATTTAACGTAGACCTTCCACCATTAGATAATACTAGTACTATTCACGTTAAAGCATTTAGTACGTTTGACTATAAAAAAACAATAAATAGAGTTGCGTTAGAAGATGTAACTCTTACTAACCCTCCTACTACTAAAACGCATAAAGTTGCATCTGTAGTTGTACAGGTTCAGGAAGCTACATCTTTGTCAATTAACGAGGCCAGATATACAGAGTATAACACAAGTACTACTGCTACAGAAAATTATAAAATGAAAGATGTTATAATAGGACAGACTTTGTTTGCTCCTGAAGTAGCTATAACGGATGCAGACAATATACCTATCACAACAGATTTTCAAAGAGGTAACGACACTGCAGGTAAAGAACAACTTACACAGTTGTTAGTAAAGGAGTTTTTAGAACTACAACAGAGTCCTTTACAAATATTGCAAGGCGATATACAAAGTGCAAACATATCTCCATTAGACATTATAAAATACTCTATTAATGATGACACCAACTTTGAATATTATATGTTCTTAGGTGGTAAATTTAAAGCAAAAAGCGAGATAATGGAGGGTGAATGGTTTAGAATAAAAGGTGATTAATTATGGCAAACAGATTAGATAAAGTAGCAAGTGACGTACTATCAGTAAACGCAGCTGTAAAAGAGCTTAGTGATCGGTTTGATGACTATTTGTTTGAAAGTGCTTATGGTGTTTTAGATACAGCTCTACCGGCAGGTACGCGAATTACAACTATATCTTTAGAATCTGCTTTAAAGGGAGCTATTCCTGTAAACGCATTTTTTGTTATATCATATCCTGATGGTTCTAATCCATTAGTAATACAAAACAGAAAAGAAGAATTAGACACTGATACAACTGATATAGAAATATATGACGATGGCACTAAAGATTGGGAGCAAGATATAACTCCTAATGTTACATACCCGGTAGGTTCTATTTTGTCTTCTGTTAATTACGCATCAAATGAAGGTAACTTAATTGGTGACCTTACTGGTAACATAATATTTAGAATAAACAATGATGAGGGTGCTAATATACCTGCAGGTTCGCCAATATATAGTAAAGGAGAGATAGGACAAAGCGATAGAATTGATGTAGGTATTTGCGATGCAAACGACTCTACTAAAATGCCTTGTATAGGTATAGCTATGACCACCTTAACAACTACAGGGGATGGTGCTAAAGGTGATGCAATGCTAAGTGGTATATTTCACGAAAACATAACTGGATTTACATCGTTAGCAGTAGGAGATATATTATACATACAAAACGATGGTAGTCTTAGTCAAACTAAACCAACAGGGGAAACTAGCTTAATTCAAAACGTAGGTGTTGTTTTAAAGACAAACGGAACTACTTGTCAAAGTCTAAAGGTAACTGCAATAGGTCGTACAAACGATGTGCCTAACCTAGACGAGAATGCACTATTTGTTGGTAACGCATCTAACCAAGCAGTTGCAACAGACTGTCCTATGGTTAGCATAATTAAAGCAGCCGATGGTGACGCAGCAAGGACATTAGTAAATGCTGATCCTGCCGGTACTACTAATTCAGGTTATCATCCAATACAATTTAACGATAGTGGTGATTTTGGTGCAGATAGCAGTGCTTTAAATTTAGGTTATAACGATCTTACACAAGTATTTTCTGCACAAAAAATAATTAGTTTGGGTAATATGGCTACAGGTGGTGTTTTTAGTGCTGATAGTATAAAAATAGCACAACCCGACACTACTACCGCAGGTGATATTGGTTTAGGAGCAGAAGTTGTTTACTTTGGAACAGGAACAACAGCAGCAGGTAATATATATTCTTATAGTAGTTCAGGATGGATACCGGTAGATTCAGATTATAGTGTAGGTGCTATTGGATTTTTAGCAGTAGCTCTTGGAACTAGTCCTACAAGTAATGGTATGTGTATCAGAGGTATGGTAAATGTAAGTGGTATAGAGGGGTCGCAACAAACAGGTAATGTTTTATATGTTTCAAATACACCCGGAACTTGTACAACTACAAATCCATCAGGTCTATTTGATGTAGTTAGAGTAATAGGTTACGCTTTATCTAGTAATTCAAACGCAATATATTTTAATCCTTCTCAAGATTGGGTAATACACGATTAATATGAGATATATACGAGCAACATATAGTCCTGAAACGGAAACTTGTTTAGTGAACGATGTTACGCACGAACAACATAAATATTGGAAAACCCAAGATGGTGTAAACGACCTTGAAGGGGTTTGGGATAACGAACAAAACATTTTTATACCTGATGGTCTTTTTGATGACCCTACAGGTTATTTAAAATTAATTTAGTATGCCAACTACAAACGTACAGGGACCAACTACTTATAATACTTTAGGTACTGCATTAGGCGATGGTAACAATTATGTTTCTTGGACTTATCCTGAACGGATGCTTTCAAGCGGAACTAATGTATGTGTGGCATCAGGCTCTACTGCAGGTAATAGAGGGAACTTGTGGAAGGGTTGTTTCAACACAGAAATACCTACCGATGCTACAATAACAGGTGTTGAGTTAGTAGCCAACGCTAGTAGTTCACATAATGCTAGATTTGGTAATGCAGGTTCTACAGGTTTTAGTGATTCACTAACATATAGAATGTATGTTTACAATGGGTCTAGCTATGCAGAAGCAGCTTTCATCACGCCGATTCCTGCAGGTAGCTCTATGAGTTCAGATTTTATGGAGGTTACTATGGTTGGGTCTAACAGATATTATAAAAATAACTCTTATGGTACAGATGTCTTGGCAGGTTCTTCTACTGAACTATTTGGCTTAACTTGGAATCCTAGCGACCAACAACAATTTGGTTTTGTTATTTTGACTAACGCAAAAGTAGGTACACCTGTAGGTGTTATATCAGGTAGAGGTGATATAGGATTAAGGATTACATATACTTCAGCAGGTTATAGCAAAGAAGTCGATGGTGTTGCTCCGGGTGATATACATACTATAACAAGTGTTTTAAGAGCTGATGTTTTACACAGAAGTTTTCCGGGTAATTATTTACCACCGATAAACTTGATTTATAAATTTGAGGGAGAAACAACAAATACAAGTCCGTCAGGTAATTGGAGTCCTCAAAATGGTTGGGTAAATGGTGCTTTAGCTACAGATGGCGTATATTGGGGGCGAGCATCTAGTAAAACTGTAAAGGGTTGGAATTGCGATAACTTAAGTACGCCATCGTCAGGTACGGGTCCATCAGATGGTGTTGCAGACGGCAACACAGGATATTTTAAATACAACACAAAATATTTATATACAGAAGTTTCTAGTGGTAGAAACGCTTATTGCTTTGTTGCGAGAACACCTGTTATACCACAAATGAATAACACATCTAATGATTTAACATTAAAATTTTGGGTACACGCTTACGGAAGTCAAATTGGAGATTTGTATGTTTATATAGATGACGCTACAAGTTCAAATCATTATTTAGCAACGGAATTGGCTGCCTATGAAAGTTGGAGTAATTTTAGCTCACAATATAGCCCATACCAACAAAAAACTATTAGTCTAAACAACTACAGAGACAATTCAACAGATTACTATATTTACTTTGTTAGTCAAAACGCAACAGGATTTGCAGGTGACTTAGCAATAGATAGTGTACAAATTATAGAAGATTAAATTATGGACCGCAATACAACAGAAGTGGCAATAGCACAATTAACAGCATTAGGTTTAAGCCTATCCGATGTAGAACAATCTCTACAGATAACTTCGCTTGTATTAGCGGTTACATTCGGTATATATAAATGGGTAGCAGAGATTATAAAAATTAAAAACAAACGTAAAGGAGTGAGGAAGTAGGTTTTACCGCTACCTTTTCCCCTGCTTTTTCACTTTCCTTTACTAACTAAAAAAAAGAGTTATGCAAGAAATTTTAGGTTATTTATTAAATAACGGAGCTGAATTGTTATTATCTATATTAGCAACAGCTAAAATAATAGTACGAGTTACGCCATCAATAAAAGATGACAAAGTATTTGGTTATATAGACGATTTAGTAGCTTTCTTAATTAAGAACAACGAAAAGAAAACTAAGTAATGGGTTTGTTTTCTAATATGGCAGCTAAAGGAATATTTGCTATTATACCTGAGATGTTTAAAGATCACAAAGGTAAGTGGTCATCAAAGAGAACAGTATCAGGTGTATTAGCGGTAGCCTCTGTGAGCCAAATAGACGCTACTGGTATTACTTGGCAAACACTATGCCTAGCATTAATAGCAGTTTTACCACTTTGTTTTATGGGAGAGCCTAAATCGTGTACTTGTGACAAAGATCGGTTGCAAAAAATATTTAACAAGAATTAAAATGGGGATGAGAGCTTATCTTAACAGGGTAAACGAATCAGATAAACAGACTCTAGGCTATCTTACTTTGTATGATGGCTTAGAGAAAGTTTTTGAGTGCGTTACTTTAGAATTACCTTGGGTCGCTAATATGCAAAATGTTAGTTGTATACCAAAAGGTGTTTATAAAGTTGTGCCTAGATGTTCGCCTAAATACAAAAATCATTTTATATTAGAGGATGTTCCCAATAGAAAATACATACTTATTCATACAGGAAACTATAATACCCACACAAAAGGGTGTATTCTTGTTGGCGATAGGTTTGCACAGATCAACGATGACTCCTTGTTGGATATTGCAGCATCTAGACGAACTCTCGATGAGCTACTGGACACCACCAAAGGAAACGGATTTGAACTAATTATATCTTAATTTATGCCTACACTACCAAAAGGGAGAGGTCGAGTAAAGCCTGTAGACAGCAATAAGTCTTGGGGAGGCGATACCTCTTTTTACAGAACGTCAAAATGGAGAACACTAAGAGCTTGGTGGGTTAACCGAAATCCTCTTTGTGTTATTTGCGAAAGCGAAGGGCGTACTGTACCAGTAGATGTAGTAGACCACATTAAGCCAATAAAACAAGGCGGTTCTGAATATGGCCTAAATAATTTACAATCACTTTGTCATTCTTGTCACAACAGAAAAACTCAAGAGGAAAACAAGTGATATGGCTAAAAGAAAAAATAGATACAGAAGTGGTTATGAAAAAGATGTTTGTGGTGAACTTGACAATCTTAATGTTAATTTTGAATATGAAACTAAAAATATTTATTACGAGGTTTCGGAGCAAAGGAAATACACGCCTGATGTAATTTTACCTAATGGTATTATTCTAGAGTTAAAGGGTAGGTTTACAGCAAACGACAGAAAAAAAATGTTACTTGTTATAAAACAGCATCCTGATTTAGATATACGAATGGTGTTTCAAAGGCATACAAATAAGTTATTTAAAGGAAGTAGAACGACCTACTCTGAGTGGTGTGAAAAACACAACATAAAGTGGGCAGACAAAAAAGTACCAGTAGAATGGATAAGGGAAAAGAAAAAACAGCAGAAGAAATAGCAGAAAGTGTATTCGACAACTGGATTCAAGACTTAGAAGAAAAGGAACAACCTGAATCTTGTAGTATTGATGACGAGGATTGTGAAGCGTGTGGAAGCTAAAAAAAGGGGGACTATTTGTCCCCTTCGTTAGTTATATTCCATTCGTACCTAAATGGTTTTTGCTCCTCAAGCTGAATTAATTTTTCTAAATACACACACAAATCCATCGCCTCCTCCTGTGCGTGTTTTAGCCACTCTAGGCGATTCAAATCTTGTCGGTCCATAGTAGTACCATATTTTACTTTACCTACCTCAGAACGCTTTAAAATCTTAAAGCACACTTGTTCTTCTATACTGCTCATCTCTCTTTGATTATATCGTAAAACACTGGGTCGATTTCCTTGATCTTAGCTTGTATCTCTCCCCAAGCTTCTTTGACCTTACTATCATCTCCTATATCTAATTTACTACCTGTACCGGAATTAGCTACGTTAGATGCGTTCTTTTCTAGCAACTTATCTATTCTAGTTCTAATAGATTTGTTGTCTCTGTACTTTGCTGTTAGTTTTTTTCTACTCATAATGTTGGTTTTTTCCAAATATAAATAAAAAAAGGGAAGAATCAAAACGACTCTCCCCCTTTACCAAACAATGAAAACCAAAAAGTATGATTGCTACGAAATCACAACAGGTCAAATATACAAAACTTTTCCTTTATCGTAATCTAAAAACGTAATATATTTATAAACAAATTTACCTCTACCGAAATCTGTAGTTTCGGGCATAGTTTTCCAAAACCACTTGTTTATTCTTACTTTGTTTAGGTTGTATATAAGCACCTTATCATCATCAAAGAAGTTTACATACAATCCTTGCGAACCTTTTTCATTCTTAGCTCGTCTTAAAATTCTTTCGTACTTGTGCATCTCCAGTAGCAATCCGCTAGAATACTTTTCCTTGGCAAAATCCAAAGTAAAGTTTCTTTTCTTCATCTCGCAATAGAACTTTCTATTATCCCACTCGTAGGTAAAGTCCCAAAAATCATATTGACTTTCGCTAGGCTTACAATCTATATCGTATTTCTTAGCAAAGCGGTCTAATAGTTCAAGTTCTGTGCTAGTCATCTTTGTTTAGTTTACTTAATATATCTAACTCTTGCTTTAGTTCTATGACCGCATTAGCCATCTCTAATTCTCTAGAGTCAGCAAGTAACTTTTCTCTTTTGTATGCCATCATTTGAGTATATACATAAGTAAATGCGTATGCACTTTCCTCAAAGACTTTTAACCTAGGTCTTAGTTCATCAGCTCTAGGGTGGTCCTTAAACTGCTCAAACATCTTAACAACCTCTTTTTGATGTGCTATAAACTTGTCTAGACTGTTTAACTGGTCTTGATTTGGGTCAGCCTCTCTGAGAAGGCATAATGCTTTTAGTGTGATTTCGTCTGCCATAATTTAAAATATTTGGTTTGTTATTTGTTTTTCTGTAGAGATTATTACTTCTTCACATAATTCGTAAGGTATTTTTGATCTTTCGTAATTACCTTTTTTACCTTGCAATCCTGTTTTACTTCCTCTTGGTGCAGATTCGTGATGGCAATTTTTATTACCATTGTGACATTCTGCTCTTGGTTGCCAACCATTTGGATTAAATATTGAATAAATATTATTACTCCATATATCAGTTGGTTTAGCTATAGAATCCCCATATTTACAATACCAAACTGTTGTTCTAGGAATACCTTTCATAAAACTTTGCTTTCTTAAAGTTGCTCTTGGGTTCTCAATATAATAAATACATTCAAAATACTTAATAATCTTTAGTGTGTTTCTAACTAAGTTATCACTTTTAAAAGCAAAGTCAGATTTATTTTTACCTAAAGGTCTATGATGACTAATAGCAGCCATAGAATATGTAGTACAAGGTGGACTTGCCCATATCATATCAGGCTTAAACGGAATCATATCAGGTCTTAAATCTTCTATATCAATAGCTAAGTCAATATCTTGAAACTGATTTATGTCAACACTAAAAACTTCGTGTCCTCGTGATTCAGCTACTTTACCTATACTCCTGGATCCAGCAAATAGTTCTAAAACTTTCATAATTAAAATATGTCGTTAGTTTTTCTTGCTTTATCTAATGGGTCTACTAGACTACCATTTTCATTGAGATATTCGAATCTACGTTTTTTATATGAATAAAACAAATGTATTGGGTCTATCTCAGGCGTAGGAACACCTACTAGTTTCTGAAACTTAATCTTTTGGACGTGGATTTCTGTTACATTCCACTTATCACTTTGTGGGTTTCTGTGAAATACAAGAAAGTTATCAGCTCTGTTACCAAACATAGCACCAAACTCTACATCACTCATATTAGGTGCAGGTCGAGTACCATCTTCATTACGCTTCCTGTTAGCAGCTGTACCCGGATGCACAACTAAGTAAAACATAACATTATGTCGCTTTATAAACCTTCTAATGTTACTTAAAGCATCGTAGTAGTATTCATACTTAGACTGCTTTTGTTCAGAACGCAAATCGTTTAGTGGATCAAGAGATATACCATCATATTGCTCTACTTGCATATAATCCTCAAAAGCACCTAGCACTTCCTCTACTGTAGGTGTTTCGTCAAAAGTAAGTACAGTAAAATGATTGTACGCCCATTCTATAGCTTCTAAGTATTTGTGTTGATCTACTCTATCTGCAAATTCTTTATCTGCAGTTTTACCACAATACATTTCTGCTATGTCTATCATTAAATCACCCACAGGCTCGTTCTCAGGACAATACATAAGCCATCTATAGCCATATAACTTAGATGCCATAATCATAAGAAAGAGCTGTGTAGTTGTTTTACCTATATTGGCAAAACCAGTCATTATTGTAAGTTCACCTTTACGAAAAGTGTAGTGTGGGTCTAGTGGACTTATACCGGTAGAACTACCTTTGATGTAGCCTTTTCTGTAAATATCTTTACAGTAGTCTACAACCTCTTGTTTTGAAGTAACTCTATAAATAGCCATTACCCCTTCATAGCTTTTAGTTGACCACCTAAATAATCAGAATCAGGTTGATCCTTTTTATTCCTAGAAATCCATCCTGAAGCAGCCATCTTCCAATCCTTCATTTTGTTCTTACCTACTTTCCAACCATTAGACTCATAGTAGTAGTAGAACTTTTCACCTTCTCTCTTATTGCTACCTTTTGATAGGAAGTAGTCTACAGCTTCAGCGATGGTTCTAGGTTTTACGCACTCGATAGTTTGTTTATCTATTTGTTGTACCGGCTCTTTTTGTTCCCAGTTTAAGTCGTTATCGTTAAGTAGTTTTAAAATAGATTTGTGTACTCTGTTGTTAGGATTTAGTGTTGGTCCATATTGAAACTCTATAAAACTTGTTAAGTACCATCTACCATTCCCTAACTTTACTATTCTTAATTTGTCTGAGTTAACTAACTCTAAGAATTTATTAGTATCTATCTTTTGACCTACTAATAATTCAAATACTCTTTTGTTTGGTTTGTAGATACCTGCGTGATTACAATTATCACATACATATATCCAAAATATTTTATAAGTAAGTGGTAGGTCTAAAAACCAATCTTCGTTCCACTTTTGCGTATCAGTAAATCTTTTCGCCATCATTTTTATTTTTATGTTTGGTTTAGAAAAAAGGGGGTGCAATACCCCCTCTATTAAAATGGTAAGTCATCAGGTGAAGAAAAACTTTCTTCAACAACTGGTGCTTCTTCTTGTTTTACTGAAAAAACTTTCCAAGCCTGTAGATCTGTGTAGTATCTATCATTGTACTCTCTAGACTCTACATTGAAACTGACCTCCACGTTTTGGCCTACCTTGTTGTACTTAACAAAGTTGTCTACCTTCTCTTGACCAAACACAGTGAACGCAACATTCTTTGGATATTCGCTACTTGTCTGAATTACGAAAGTCAACTTTTTCCAAGACTTTCCACTTGCTTTTGATGTTCCTTCTATAACATCTGAAATTTTGGTGATTACACCTTCAATCTGTAAATTACTCATAACTGTTGTTTTTAAAATAGTGATTTTTGTTGAATATACTCGTTAATAACTTCGATCATAAAGTTAGCAAATTTTTCTTCTTTTATCATCTCGTCTACTAAAACTTCTTTTAGTAAATCGCCCTCAGTGTTTACGTTTAACCTAGTGATAAATTCTTCATCACTTTTAAACTCTACTGATGCTATCATAAACTCATCACAAGTTTCAATGATTTCATCATACGCTACATCTAATCTATCAATTTTCATAAAGACTCTCTATTTTTAATCGTTTATCCCTAATTGGTAAACCTGAGATCAGAATCTCCTCAAGTTTAATTCTTCTACTTACTTTGTGTTCGTGCTTTACCTCACCTATAAATATATCTTTTATGTGCCGGTAATCTCTATCGTACAAAGAATAAGTGTCAAACATATTTTTAGAGTGTAACACCGATGCGTGGTCTCCGTTAGTTAGAAACCCAATCTCTGATAGTGTCAAGTCTTTACTCATACATAAGTAGTAACGCAACGAATGCCTAGCATTCATTATGTGTCTTATTCTTGACTTACCTAAAACCTCCTCTCTCGATACATTCCAAAATCTAGTGACTATACTTAGTCCGTCTTTCAATCTCCTCTTTCCGTATGGAGTTGCCTTATCTCTTTTCATAGTTCTTCGTTAATTATATGTTTGTTTGCGTCTGCTTGTGTCTCACAAAACATTCTTTTCTTTTCTAATAAATCTATGTACTCTTGTCTACCTGAATCTATAAACATATCAGAACATCTAAAAATACCTATCTGATGTGGCTCGTTAGTTTCTATAACAATAAACACAAATTCCTTTGCGTTAAAGCCATCCATATAAAATGCTGCTTGTCTGTTATAACCATACCTGTAAGCACTTTTCTTAAAATCAGATACATCTTTGCCAGTAGTTTTTATGTCTACCAACATATCACCACCATCTACAACTATATCTGCTTTACCTTTGCACTTACTCATTGTGTTAAAATCTACCCAACACTTAGGTACTTCTGTTTCGCAGTTGTCAAGTATAGCTTTAACATCTTTACAAGCAAGTAATTTGTTTCGCAAAGTAATTGCTAAATTGTATTGATCCATAGTCATAAGATACTTGCGACCTTTTGCACAGTCCTCCTCCAAAGAGGTTTTCCAAGCTCTGTTTAACTTACTTGTCATACCCTTATCCTTTTCAGGCCTATCTTCAGGGTTAAATACAACAAAGTTTTCTTGGTACTTCTCCGGCTCAAGTATAAGTGTGTGTACTAAAGCACCAAAACGTAAAGAAGGTGTGTCTAAGCTATCGCCATTACGCATCTTCCAATAGTACGCAGGGGACTTTTTTATGTAGCCTAACTGAGAGTTAGTTACATACTCGTAATCTCCGTAGTATTCCTCATCTGTTTTGAAAGTTTTCATACTTACTGGTTTAATTTGTTTCTCATTCGTTCTAAATCGTTATCCAATACCTCGCTAAGTATTGTACCTATAATGTGTAACACATATAGTGTCCACACCCACCAAGGAGCATTAGCTATCACTAATATCCAAAGTATTACTGCTAACAACATCATACCTTTAACGCTTTAGATATTCTGTCTCCTTGTTCTTTTGTGTAGCTGTACCTAAGTAAGGCCTGTTCTACTTGACTACCCTTGCCTTGCTTAATTGCATCGAGCATACTGTTTTCAATGTCTTTAGTCATTGTCTGTCGAGTAGGTTTCTTATCCCTAATTCGCAAAGCATCTACTACTTCGCCAAACGCCTTTACACCTTTCTCAACATACAATGTAACTTGTACGCCTACCCAATCTTCTACTAAACCACTATCGGCTACTTTCTCTATAGCTTTAGCATTAGTTCGATTAAGTATCATTGGCTTGTCAAATTCGTTAAAGT
>Ga0213858_10000984_pt1 | contig 13413 bp, 9 predicted proteins | sample PICome_FD_160122 | JGI IMG/M metagenome (GOLD analysis project Ga0213858, IMG submission 160122) | Coastal seawater microbial communities near Pivers Island, North Carolina, United States - PICO245 | ecosystem: Environmental > Aquatic > Marine > Coastal | place: USA: North Carolina | collected... | reverse complement strand
GCCGGCGGTGAAGGCATCACCGGCTCCGGTGGTGTCGACCACCTGAGGCGGTGCGAGCACCGGCATCGCGCCGCTGTGCCCGGCGATGCACCAACGCACAGGATCACCGCCATCGGTGACCACCACGTCCGGCCGCTGGGCCAAGCGGGCGCTGACGACCACTGGATCGTCCGTGTCAAACAGCCATTCCGCTTCCTCCCGTGCCAACTTCAGCAAAGCGGCCTGGGGCAGCAGCGGTGCGATCGCAGCCCGGGCTGCGGCATCCGGACCGGCCGCAGGATCAGCGCCGGCCCTCCAGAAGGTGGGACGCCAGTTCACATCCAGTGCGATCCGCACCTGATCGCGCCTGGCCAGCGCGAGCGCAACCCTCAGCGCCGCCGCCGAGGCCTCACTCGCGAGGGGGATGGTGCCCACCAGCAACCAGCGCACCGCAGCCGCCAGGGGAGGCCAGGCCAAGGCGAGAGCCTCCGGCTCAAGGGCCTGATCGGCAAACCCCTGACCCCGATCGCCGGCGAACCCCTGAAACACCCGTTCCCCATCGAGGTGGCGACGCACCAGCACCACCCGGGTGGGGCGAGCGGCATCCCACTGAAGCCCGCGCAGATCGACACCGCGATCCACCAGCACTTCACGGAAGCTGGCGCCGATGGCATCGTCGCCCAGTCGGCCGATGAAGCCCGCTGCCGTCCCCAGACGGGCGAGAGCACAGGCCACGTTGGCGGGCGCGCCGCCAAGCCGGTCATCGCACTGCTCCGGCGCAGCGCTGAGGGGATCACCACCTGGCGGACCGAGCCGATCCACCAGGGCCTCGCCGAGGCAGAGCACCTGCGGGGAGGGAGCGGTCATGGTGGGTCGTACAGGTGTTTCGTTGGCAGCCTGGCCAGGGATCGCTCCGCTGCCAACAGGCTTCAGCCCACCTGGGGCAGATCGCCGGCGGCGATGCCGAGACGCTGGCGCAGGGCGGCGATGATCCTGGCGTTGGCGGCGGGGAAGGGGTAGACGTCGAGGTCTTCAGGCCGCACCCAACGCACCTGCTGACTGGCCAAGGGCTGCGGTTCACCGGAGCTCCAGCGGCAGAGATGCACCACAAACCGCAGCTTCTTGTGGCTGTAGGCGTGCTCCAGGCTGATCAGCTCCTCACCCACCTCCACCTCGATCGCCAGCTCCTCCTGCATCTCACGTTGAATCGTGTGCGCGATCGCCTCACCGGGCTCCTGCTTGCCTCCGGGAAACTCCCAGAGTCCACCAAGCAAGCCCTCGTTGAAACGCTGATCGATCAGCACCTCCCCGGCTGCATTGAGCACCACGCCCACACCGATCACCTGAAAGGGCACGGAGCGGGGGGCGTCTTTCACGGGGTAGTGATCGGGAGTGCCGGCAGCGTAGGCAGCACAGCTCGAGCGCCAGGGACACAGAGCGCAGGATGGTTGGCGCGGCTTGCAGAGCGTGGCGCCCAGATCCATCAAGGCCTGATTGCAATCCCGACCCCGATCGGGGGCCGCCGCGACCAGAGCCTCGCTCCACTGCCAGAACAGGGCCTGCTGCCGCATCGGCGGCCGCGGATGGGCCTGCAGGCGGGCCAGCACCCGGCGCACGTTGCCATCGAGAATCGGAAGAGGACTGTTGAACGCCGACGAGAGAATGCCGCCGGCGGTGCTGCGACCGACCCCGGGCAGGGCCAGCCAGAGCTCCAGCTCCCGGGGCCAGGCGTTGCAAGACAGATCAGCACCGCAGCGCCACTGCTCCCGGATTGATCGTGCTGCCGCCAGCAGGCGCCGACCACGGGAGTAGTACCCCAGGCCCTGCCAGCGCAGCAGCACCGCCTGCTCATCGGCGGCAGCCAGGGCCTCAAGGGTGGGGAAAGCCTCCATCCAGCGCTGCCAGTAGGGCAGCACCACCTGCAGCTGGGTCTGCTGCAGCATCACCTCAGCCACAAACACGCCGTAAGGATTCAGCACCTCCTCAGCTGCAGGCCAGACCCCTTCAGCGAGGAACATCCAAGGCTTCAAGTCGGGATTCTTGCGGCCATGGGCCTGCCACCAGGCCAGCAACTGGGTGACCCTCGCGGAAGCCGACGCGGCAAAGAATCCAGACATCGCTGAAGTCTGAGCTGCGGAGACTCCATGGTTGAGCCTGCTGGGCAGTGTGAGTTGCTTTGTGAATGGCACCTCGGCCGAATTGAGCGTGCTCAGGCAAGTGATCGAGGGCCGTTTCGGTCCCACCAACAGCACCCTACTGATCGGCATTGCGCTGCTGATCTTTGGCTATGGGATCTACGAGTTGGTGATCTCCGACATCGATCCGCGCCAACAGGAACCCTCCACGGTGCGGCGAAACCTGCTCAACATCGAGTCGCTCGATGGCCTGAATCAGAAGCTCACCAAAGTGATCGTGGTCGCCCTGATCGTGACCGCCAACGAACTGCTGATGTACTGCGCAGGTGTCATCCAAGACGGATGCAACCGTGCTGTTCCGTGCAGCCACAAAGCAAGCTCCAGCAGAGCAGAACCCAGCTCAGATCAACGGCGGCGGCCCAGCCTGGATCGGATCTTCCGCCACTGGCGCAGATGGTGCCGGCGCTGGGTGGGAGTGAGCGGAGCATGGGCAAGCAGCTGCTGCTGATCCGCCATGGCCTCAAGCAGCGTGGTCCGATCGGGATGCATCCTCGCGGCGCGCCGGCAGAGTCGCGGAAAGCTTTCCCCCTGCAGCGGCACAACTCCCAGACGCGTCAAAAGACGGAGGGACTGCACCAGAGATGAACGGGGCCGGATGCCCATGCGCAGGACGAGCCAACCGCCCGCGACAGCCACGAAGCCACTCACCACGGCGGTCACACCCAACCAACGCAGCTGCGCACCAAACAACATCTGCAGCCAGGCCTGCTGACTGGCCTGATCGAAACTCAACCACCAGCTCGTCCAGGCCAGATCAAGACCCCACCACTGCCACTGGAGCCATCGCCACCAGGGCACGTTCTCCTCTTGGCGCTGCCCCGACTCAGCCACCACTGCGGCAGCAGGCAAACCCGTGGTTGTGGCCCAGAGGGTGGGATCCACCCGCTGCCAACCCTCCCCCTCCAACCACAGCTCCACCCAGGCATGGGCATCGCGTTGGCGCAGCTCCAGATAGGGATTGCCACTGAGGGGTTGCACCACATGCCCTCCCTGGTAACCACTGACCACACGGGCCGGCACATCGGCAGCCCGCATCAAGGCCGCCAGGGCACTGGCGTAGTGACCGCAGAACCCCTCCTGCTGATCAAATAAAAACGCATCCAGGTCAGCAACAGCACCCGGCTGAAGGCTGTAGCGGAAGGGCTGACCCCGAAACCAACTCTCCACCGCCTCCAACCGTTCACGCCCCGTGGGTAGCGGGCGGAACTGACGAGCCAAGGCCTTCAGCCTGGGCAAGGAATCAGGGGGAGACTGACGCTCACTGGAAACGGGGGGGCGTTGCTGCCAGTCCGCGACCCGTTGGGTGGACTGCAGGCGAAAGGACCGACGCTGGCGCGATGCCACACCGACCAGCAGCTCACCTTCAGGCGTGATCCACTGATCCGGCGATGTCGTCAATGCAGAGCCGTCCCAGGGGACCGCCCTGGTAGCCGAGGGTTCCACCACCCACCACTGGCTGGTTCCTTCCCCAACCCGGGGAGGACCAGACCCACCCCGGGAAACGGGAGGATCCCGGTGCTGCCAGCGACGGCCGTCGAACTGCTCATGCACCAACACCCGCCAATAGGCATCCATCGGCAGGGTCTGTCCCTCCGCGAGCAAAACCCGAGCTGCTGAGCCTTCCACCAGCGTCAGCTCCGCAATGCTGAGGGGATCCAGATCTGGAGACAGACCAGAAACCGCACCGCGGGCGGGACCCAACTCTGTGGTCCACAGCGGTGGAAGCCTGGGCACAAACAAAAACAGCACCAGCGCCAGTGGCAACGCTGCCGCCAACAGCTGCAGGCTGCGCTGCAGAAAACCACGGAAGGTCAGGGCGCCGGCCAGCTCGTGGCCCAGCAAACCGGCCAGGGCCAGCAACACCGCCACCAACTGAAGGACGCTCGCCAACAGACCCTGCAACTGGGCCGCCAGCAGGCCGGTGGAGAGCAATTGCAGAAGTGCAACGAGCCGCCGTTCGAAGGGTCGCCGGCATTCCAGCAGCTTGAACAAGGCGCAAAGCACCAGCACCCAAGTGGGCCAGGTGAGGGGTGCGGACCAATTCAGGGCGATGCATTGCAGCAACAGGGGCGGCAACGCCCACCAGGCCAGAGACGACGCGTGGCGTTGATGGCTCATACCGTCGCCAACGCCTCCAAGCAGGCATCGCGATGGCGCACCCCCTTCGATGGTGCCAGGGTGATGGTGCGAATCTGCAGGCCGTAGCAGGCACCGCTGTGGTGCAAGCGCCAGATGCGATCCGCCAGATGCTCCCCTGCCGCCTCCAGTGCAACGCCAGATGCAGGGGCGAGGATCACCTCAGGCTCCTCAGGGTCGTTGAACACCTTGGCCTGCAAGGGCCTGCCACGGGCGGCACTGGCCCAATCCACCAGAGCAGGACGTTCGCCCTCGCGCACAGGTCTGAGGTCCTGCCACTCCTCCAGGCCATCCCTCGACCGTGGCGGGTGTGTTTCACCAACAGGACCAGGCCGACGCCGAGGCCAGATCAACTGCGGCTGCTGGGGCTGCCAACGCCCCCAACAGATAAAAAGCCCCAGCGGCGCAATGGTCTCTATCAGTACGGGGGGCGGCAGCTGCCAGCCCCGATTTTCCGCGATCCAGGGTAGAGAGAGGGTCGTGGTGCCTGCGGCAATGCGATCACACTCCACAACGACATGCCCCTGAACACGCAAGCTGCAACGGGGCCGAGCTGAGGAGCTCTCCAACTGCACCGGGTAGTCAGCCGGCTCGCCCGCAAAGGTTGGTGAAGGCTGAGCGCACCGCAGGGTGAGGCCCTGGAGGGTGTCGTGGGTGAGGAACATGGCCAGCACCATCAGCCCGAGCATCACAAAGGCCAGCAGCAGGGTGCTGTTGCTTCCCGTCTGAATGGCTACCAGCAGCAACAGACCGGCGGCAGCGATCCAGAGCACTCCGAAACGACTGGGAATGATGTAAAGGCTGCGATGCCCCAACTTCAGTTCAGCGCAAGGCCGGGACGGCTTGAAGAAGGGCTTCGCTGTGCGGTGAAGCATGACGGGCGGGGCAACCGGCATCGAGTCGATGCTCCACCACCGCCGGCACTACGGCCTGGACATCGTCAACCACCACATGATCGCGCCCGTCAAGCAGAGACCAAGCCCGGGCGGCTGCAAGGAGACCCTGACTGGCTCGCGGGGAGAGACCGGGTTGGCGCTGACGACTGACCTCCACCAAATCAAGGATGTAGTCGATCAGCAGCTCAGAGCAGTGCTGACTGGAACAACGGTGCTGCAACTGTTGTAACGCCTCCGGACCAAGCCTCGGAAAGCTGTCGGAGCTGGGATCAAATCCAACCTGCAACAACGCCCTTTCCGACGCACGGTCAGGGAAACCAAGGCTCAAGCGCATCAGGAAGCGATCCAGCTGGGCCTCTGGCAAGGGGCTTGTGCCCACCTGATCAAGGCTGTTCTGCGTTGCGATCACAAAAAACGGCTTTGGCAAGGCGTGGCTGGTGCCATCAACACTGACCCGCCCGGCCGCCATCGCCTCGAGCAGCGCACTTTGGGTGCGGGGACTGGCGCGATTGATCTCATCGGCCAGCAACACCTGCGTGAACAGCGGACCAGGCTGAAACCGGAAGCTGGCCTTTGCGGGGTTGAACACGTTCAGGCCCGTGATGTCCGCCGGCAACAGATCACTGGTGAAGCTCACCCGCTTGAAAGCGAGCGCAAAGACCCGGGCCAACGCCTCAGCCAGGGTCGATTTCCCCATCCCCGGCCGGTCTTCGATCAACAGATGACCACCAGCCAACAAACAACTGAAGGCCAGGCGCACCTGATGCTCCTTACCCAGCAGCACTCGGCTGACGGCATCCAACAGGGGCAGGAGTTCCTTGGCAGCCAAAACGACACCTAGCTCTTGTTCACAAAGGCCGACTTCAGTCGAAGACCTCAATCGCAGATTTGAGGCGCAGGCCTAAAACGCAGACCAAGCCTGTCGCAAGGATTGCCCCTGGCAAGCAGCACTTATCGTAAGAAGCAGAGACAGCCCTTGGTGCTGCAGCAACTCCGCCCCTCTGAAGATCTGAATTCACCGATGCACGCGGCTGGATGCCCAGCCCCGAGACATCCCGGATCAGAGACTCCAGTGCATCCAGATGCTCTTGCCTGGAGTAGCGCCCGCCTGTGATCCCCAGTGCTCCACACCGCTGGGTCTGGAGCGAACACTCGAGAGTCATCCTGGATGAACCAAGCTGTGGCGATGGCCTGGCACCCCCATCTCTGGCACCCCACCACCCAGGTGGCCCTGCACCGCGAACCTCTTCGGGTGCGCGCCGCCCGGGGCTGCCTGCTCAGCCTCGAGGACGGTCGCGAACTGATCGACGCCATCAGCAGCTGGTGGGTCACCCTGCACGGCCATGGCGAACCGAGCATCGCCGCCGCCATCGCCCGCCAGGCCGAGCAGCTGGAGCAGGTGATCTTCGCCAATTTCAGCCATGCGCCCGCGGAGCAGCTGGCCACACGCCTGGCGGCCCACACCGGCCTGGAGCGGATGTTTTTCTCCGACAACGGCTCCACCGCCGTGGAGGTGGCGCTCAAGATCGCCTGGCAGTGGTGGCGGAACCAGGGCAGCGCCCGGCGTCAGCTGATCGCGTTTGAAGGGGCATACCACGGCGACACCTTCGGGGCGATGGCCCTCGGCGATCGCTCGATCTTCACCGACCCCTACGACAGCCTTCTCTTCGACGTTCGCCGCATTCCCTGGCCGCACACCCACTGGGGCGACAGCAGCGTTGACGCCCGGGAGCTGCAGGCGCTTGCTGCCCTCGACCAGGCACTGGAGACGCCGACGGCAGCGCTGATCCTGGAACCGCTAATCCAGGGCGCGTCGGGCATGCGCCTGGTGCGCCCCGCGTTTCTCCGAGCCGTGCAAGACCGAGTACAGGACAAGGGGGCCCTCCTGATCGCCGATGAGGTGATGACAGGGTTCGGACGCACCGGCGCCCTGTTCGCCAGCGCCCTGGCCGGACTCCAACCCGATCTGATGGCCCTGTCGAAGGGGCTCAGCGGCGGCTTCCTGCCGATGGGCGCGACGATGGCGAGCGAACGGCTCTATGAGGGGTTCATCAGCCGGGAACCGAGCCACACCTTCTTCCACGGTCACAGCTTCACGGCCAATCCACTCGGGTGTGCCGCCGCCCTCGCCAGCCTCGATCGCCTAGAGGCCAACCCTGAACTCTACAACAGCTTTGAATCCAGACACAGACGGCATCTGGAGCGTCTGCAAACGCACATCGGTGTTGAAAGGGTGCGCTGCCTGGGAACGATGGCGGCGTTCGAACTGGCGATCGGCACCACCGACTACCTCAACCCGATCGGCCGCCAACTGCAGCAACAGGTCCTTCACCAGGGTGTGTATCTGCGCCCCCTCGGCAATGTGGTGTATCTGCTTCCGCCGCTGTGCATCAGTGACCTTCAGCTGGAGCGGTGCTACAGCGCGATCGAGAGCAGCATCGAAGTGTTGGTGACAGACTAAAGCCGATCGAGCCTGATGCCCGGTGTGGTACCCCCAGCATCGGCTGACCCGTCCAGGCAACACCCAGAAAACCCGATAGCCTCCAAAAAGTTTTTGGCATTCATGTGAGAGGTCTTCTGGCCTGCACCGCGATCGCGGCGACGTTGCTGGTGGGCTGCAGCAAACCGAAGCAACAGGCTCAACAGTTCCTGACCGTGAAAACGGCTCAGATCAACGAGGCCACCTTCACTCCCAGCGTGGAAGCGATCAGCACGCTGGAATCCACCACCAATGTGGCCCTGCGGCCGGAAACCGACGGACGAGTGGTGAAGATCATCGCCACCGAAGGTCAGCACGTGAAGGCTGGCCAACCGATCCTGGTGCTCGACAACGTGCAACAAAGTGCCGCCCTCAACGCGGCCCGCGCCCAGGCCCGCACCGACAAGCTCAATGCCGAACGCTACGAGTTCCTCTACCAGCAGGGAGCAGCTTCGGCCAAAACCCGCGACCAGTACGCCACCCAGGCGATCGCGTCTCGCGATCAAGCCCTCGCCAGCGCCGCCAACCTGGGATACAAATATGTGCGCTCACCTATCGACGGGGTCGTGGGAGACCTCGACACGGTGAAGCTGGGTGATTACGTCAAAACAGGTCAGGCGATCACCGGCATCGTCGACAACTCCACCCTGTGGACACTGATGCAGATCCCGGCCACCCAGGCCGATCGGGTGAAGGTGGGGCAGCCGGTGAAAGTCAGTTCCCAGACCACGCCACCGGTCACCGGCAAAGGGAGCGTCACCTTTATCTCCCCCTACTTCGGCATCTCAGGCAGCAAGCAATCGCCGAATACCTTGATGGTGAAGGCCACCTTCCCGAACCTCACCGGCCAGTTGAAGACGGGGCAGTTTGTGAAGAGTCAGATCATCACAGGTCAGATCCAAGCCTTGGCTGTACCGGTGCAGGCAGTGTTCATGCAGGCGCAGCAACCCTTCGTGTACGTGACGGTTCCTTTGCGCCAGGCCCTGCCGAAGATCAAGGCCTCCGCCTCCGTGCCGGACAAGCAGAAGAAAAAGCTGGAGAGCCTCCCACCAAGCACGCCAATCGTGGTGCAAAAAGCGGTGAAACTGGGTGAATTACAGAACAATTTCTATCCACTAAATTCAGGCCTGAACAAAGGTGAGATCGTCGTTGTGAGCAAAACAAACCTGCTCAGAAACGGCATTCCTGTGAAGACCACGAACTGATCGTCCCATGGCCTTCTCCGACAACTTCATCAAGCGGCCGGTCCTCACCACGGTCTGCAGCATTCTGATCGTGCTCATGGGCGTGATCGCGATCCCGACCTTGCCGATCGCCAATCTCCCCAACATCGCCCCGCCCCTGATCCAAGTCACAGCCAGTTACGGCGGTGCCAATTCCCTTGTCACTGAACAAGCGGTGACCAATCCGCTCGAACAGCAGATCAACGGCGTTCCTGGAGCCTCCTACATCTCCTCCACCAGCAACATGGAGGGGCAAAGCATCATCTCGGTCTACTTCGACGAGACCACCGACATCGACATAGACCAGGTGAACGTGCAGAACCGAGTGTCCCTGGCGATGCCCCAACTTCCCAGCCAGGTATCAGCCACGGGGATCTCGGTGCCGCAGTCGACCCCCTCCATCCTGTTGGCCTATGAGGTGTCTTCAACCGAAGGGCAATTCGACTCAGCCTATCTCAACGGACTGGTCTATCAACAGCTCTATTACCCACTGGAACGGGTTCCGGGCGTCGCCAACGTGAATATCCTGGGGGGAACCAATCCCGCCTACTGGCTGTTCATCGACCCCGACAAATTGGCAGCAAACAATCTCACCGCCAACCAGGTGGTGGATGCGGTCAAGGCTCAGAACACAACAGCGATCGGTGGCCTGGTAGGGGGGCCGCCCGCAGCCGGTGATCAGGCCTACACCTATCCATTGCTGGTGCAGAACAACGGCAATTTACTCGGCCTGGAAGACTTCGAGAATCTGATCATCAGCCGCACGGAAACGGGCAATCTTCTTCAGCTCAAAGATGTGGGCGAGGTGCAATACGGCTTCAACAACTACACAACAGCTGCAGTCGATGTGTCGAACCACGACACGGTCTCCGTGGCGGTGTTCCAGACCCCTGACAGCAATGCCCTTGATGTGGCCGATGCCGTCGTCAAACAGATCGAAGCCTTCGCCGCCACCGCGCCTCCTGGAGTAACGGTTTCACAGGTCTACAACATCGGCCAGTTCATTGAGTCCTCCGTTGATGGTGTGGTGGATGCCCTCGGTCTGGCGATCGTGCTGGTTCTGCTGATCCTGTTCCTCTTTCTTCAGAACTGGCGGGCCACCGTGGTGCCCAGCCTGGCCATTCCCATCTCACTGGTGGGCACCTTCGCCTTCATCAAGGTGTTCGGTTTCTCCATCAATCAGCTCACCCTGCTCGGCCTGGTGCTCGCCACCGGCCTGGTGGTAGACGACGCCATCGTCGTTATTGAAGCGGTATCGAAGAAGATCGAATCAGGCATGAAATCCAAACAGGCAGCGCTGGCCTGCATGGGAGAACTGTTCGGGGCCCTCGTGGCCACGGCTCTGGTGCTGATGGCCGTGTTCGTTCCTGTGGCCTTCTATCCCGGAAGCATCGGCATCATTTACCAGCAGTTCGCGCTCACGATCGCCTTTTCAATCGCCATCTCCGCCTTCAACGCGCTCACCTTCTCGCCCATGCTGTCGGGATTGATCTTGAAGCCGGGTGAAACCTCGCCGCCGAAGGGCTGGATCTGGCCCGTGGCCGGCGTGATCGTGGGTCTGGCCTTCGGACGCTTCAGTTCCGCCGCCTTCGGCAACTGGACCTACGTGCTAGGTGTTGTGGTCGGCGGAATCGCGGGAGCCAACTTACCCCTGATCTTCCGGGTGTTCAACACCAATTTCGCCCGTCTTCAGAACGGCTACACCCGACTGATTCGCACACTGGTCAAGGCCAGGCGCTGGGTGATGGTGACCCTCGCCACCGGCATTGTGCTCACCATTCTGGCTTTCACGGCAATCCCCTCAGCGTTTATTCCTGATGAAGACCAGGGCTATCTGGCCGGCTTCTACCAGCTGCAGAACGGAGCATCGCTCAGTCAAACCGAAACCATGGCGAAGCAGATTGCAGCGATCCTCAAAGACGAAAAGGATGTGCTCAATGCCAACGTGATCAGCGGCTACGGCTTCAACGGCTCCAGCCCTGACCAGGGCACGATTTTGATCGGTCTGAAGCCACTGAGTGAACGGCCCGGTGCAGCGAACAATTCCTTCGCGATCGCTGATCGACTCAATGCCAAGCTCTCGGCCTTGAGCAGCGGCTTGGCGGTTGTGGGCCAGCCGCCGGCGGTTCCAGGGTTCTCAGCCCAGGGTGGTTTCTACTTCCAGTTCAACGATCTCACCGGCAATTACAACTTTAACCAGCTTGATGAGCAGGCGCAGACGCTCATCAATGCCGGCAAAGCCAGCGGTAATTTCTCGAATCTCTATACCCAGTTCATTCCCAGTGCCCCGGCCTTCGGACTGCAAGTTGATCGGGCCGTGATGGGAGCGCTGAATGTGGATTACGAAGAAGCGATGAGCACCATTGCCGTGCTGGCTGGTGGCTCCTACACGGGCCTCACTTACGAGAATGGACAGGTGCGCAATGTGTACGTTCAGGCCGGCGCAGAACAGCGCGAAGACGTCGAAAACATCCTCGGCTACTACGTGAAAAACCGCGATGGCGACATGATTCAGGTGTCGCAGTTCGCTTCATCGGAACTGTCAAGCGCTCCTCCGATCATCAGCCACTACAACCTCTACCGAACGGTGCTGATCCAGGGCGCCCAGGCGGTGGGCAAGAGCTCTGGACAAGCCCTGAGTTCGATTCAGGCGCTGTTCAAAAAGGAGAACTTCAACAACATTGGCTATGCCTTCACCGGCCTGGCCGCACTGCAACTCTCCGCCGGCAGTGCCAGCATCCTCGTGTTCGGTCTCGGCATCTTGATCGTGTACCTCGTGCTCTCCGCCCAATACGAGAGCTACGTCACCCCGGTGATCATCCTGATGACCGTGCCGCTGGCGATGCTAGGGGCCTTGGCGTTCCTGGCGATCCGCTCCATCGATCTCAACATCTATGCCCAGGTCGGTCTGGTGACCCTGATCGGCCTGGCGGCCAAGAACGGCATCCTCATTGTTGAAGTGGCAGAACAGCACCTGCACTCAGGCATGAGTGCAGGTGACGCGGTGATCGCTTCGGCCGAATCACGACTACGGCCGATCCTGATGACGGCGATCGCAGCCCTCGCCGGTTTCCTCCCCCTCGTAGTGGCCAACGGTGCCGGCGCCCAGAGCCAGCAATCGCTCGGCACTGTGATCTTCGGCGGCCTGGTGGTGGCAACAATCCTCTCGCTCGGGGTGGTGCCACCGTTCTATGTGGTGATCAAGGGCCTGGAGGAGCGCCTGTTCAGCAAGCGCGACGACGCCGGTGGATGACACCTGGGCCTGGACCCCGCCCGTCGATGCTGGGATCGGCCCGGATCAAGACCTCAGTCTGGAGATCAGCTGGTGTGTGGCGCCATCAGCCTTTGCGCCGCTCACATCAGCCGCACCACTCGCTGTGGTGTTGATCCATGGCTTCGGGGCCTGCAAGGAGCACTGGCGCCACACCCTGCCCGCGCTTGGAGCTCACCTGCCCACCTACGCGATCGACCTGGTGGGGTTCGGGGACAGCAGCCAACCGCGGGCCCGACTCGCCGATGAACAGAGCGACCACCACAGCATGCACTACGGCTTTGATCTGTGGGGCGCCCAAGTGGCCGCGTTCTGCCGGGAGATCGTGGGCCGGCCGGTGCTGCTGGTGGGCAATTCAATCGGCGGCGTCGTGGCCCTGCGCGCCGCCCAGCTGCTGAACGCGGATGCGGGGCCAAGCCCATGCTGCGGCCTGGTGTTGATCGACTGCGCCCAGCGGCTGATGGACGACAAACAACTGAGCCGGCAGCCGGCCTGGATGGCCTGGATCAGGCCGCTGCTCAAGGCGATGGTGCGCCAGCGCTGGCTGAGCACCGCCCTGTTCCGCAACGCCGCCCGTCCAGCACTGATCCGTCAGGTGCTGCGGCAGGCCTACCCCAGCGGCGCCCATGTGGATGAGGAGCTGGTGGAGTTGCTCTATCGCCCGAGCCGGCGACCAGGAGCGGCTGAAGCGTTCCGCGGCTTCATCAATCTGTTCAACGACCACCTCGCCCCGGATCTTTTAGCCCAACTGGATCTGCCGGTGCATCTGATCTGGGGTGAAGCCGATCCGTGGGAGCCGGTGGCTGAAGCCCGGGCCTGGGCCGGACGTTTTCCCTGCATTCGCTCTCTTCAGATCCTTCCAGGCGTTGGTCACTGCCCCCACGACGAAGCGCCGGAACAGGTGAATTCACTGCTCCTCGCCATCGCCGAGCAAACAAGCCGCACTCAGCAGGCGCCCGATCAGCAGGCGACGTAGGCCTCCACCTGATCACTGAGGCGGCGCAGACCGGCCAGACCATCGCGCTCCAGATTGCGGACGCGATCGCGGCTGATGCCGATGATGCGCCCAATGCCGGTGAGGCTCATCGGCTCCTCGCCGTCCATCCCATACCGCATCCGCAGCACACGCCGCTGCAGATCCGGCAGTTGTTCCAACAGATCGCGCAGGTCGCCCTTCAGGCACTCCACCTCCACCTGCTCCTCCGGCAATTCGCCATCACCTGCCAGGAGCTCC
>Ga0213858_10000982_pt1 | contig 13447 bp, 16 predicted proteins | sample PICome_FD_160122 | JGI IMG/M metagenome (GOLD analysis project Ga0213858, IMG submission 160122) | Coastal seawater microbial communities near Pivers Island, North Carolina, United States - PICO245 | ecosystem: Environmental > Aquatic > Marine > Coastal | place: USA: North Carolina | collected... | reverse complement strand
GCAGCCCCCGTCTGGGCCGATCTCGCGGCCAGTTTTGAGCAGGTGGTGGCGGATGTGCTGGTGGAGCGGAGCCTGCGCTGCTGCCGCGATGCGGGAATGCACCAATTGGTGCTTGTGGGTGGTGTGGCGGCCAATCTCCGCTTGCGCCGGCAAATGAGCGAGCGAGCCGCCGCCTGTGGGGTGCAGGTTCAGATCGCACCGCTGAAATTTTGCACCGATAACGCTGCCATGGTGGGTGCGGCTGCACTGCAGCGTCTCCGAGTGGCGCAGGGCTTCAGTTCGCTTCGCCTTGGCGTATCAGCCCGTTGGCCCCTGGAGCAGGCCGGGGCTTTGGTGTCGACTGTGGCACCGTTCTGAAGCTGGAATTCTTAAGATCAGATTTCCTTCGTCGCAAGGGCATGGCCTCCGAATCGGGAACCACAACCGCTGCGGCGGCGTCTTCAGCTGAGTCCGGTTCTGCGCGAGCAGCGCGGCAACCCGTCGCAGGTGTTGAACTGAACGCCTGGCGACGCGGCTTCACCCCCCAGGCGGAAATCTGGAATGGACGCCTGGCGATGCTGGGCCTCTCCGTGGGTCTCGCCACCCTGCTGCTGGTGCGCCTGTTCGGTGGCAGCCCTTCCTGATCAGACTGGCCCTCTCACGTTCCATTTCGGCCACGCAGAGCCTGGGCCAGCTCATTCGGTTTCAGGCTCACAGCGACGGCCTGATCCGCTTCCACCCGGCCCGCCTCCACCAAGGTCTGCAGTGACTGGTTGAGGGTGAGCATGCCCTCGAAGCCACTGCGGCTCATGATCTCTTCCACCTCTTCAAGAGCCCCCCGCTGGATGTAATCACGGCAGGCATCGGAATTGATCAGGATGTCGTGATACGCGGCACGTTTGCCGTCGGTGGTGCGGATCAATCCCTGGGCGATCACGCCCAGCAGCGCTTCCGAGAGAGCGCGACGCACGCTGTCCTGCTCGTCGGGGGGATACATGCCGAGCACCCGCTCCACCGTTTTCACGGCTGAATTGGTGTGCAGAGTCCCGAACACCAGGTGACCGGTCTGGGAGGCTTCAAGAGCCGTGCTCAGCGTCTCACGATCGCGAATTTCTCCCACGAGAATCACATCGGGATCTTCACGCAGAGCCGCCCTCAGCGCATTGTGAAATTTCAGTGTGTGCTGTCCAACCTCTCGATGGCGGACAAGGGATCGCTGGCTCGCGTGCACGAATTCAACCGGATCTTCAATCGTGAGGATGTGTCGAGCCTGGTTCCGATTGATCCAATCGATCATGGCGGCCAGGGTGGTGCTCTTGCCGGATCCGGTTGGGCCGGTCACCAGCACCAGGCCCTTCGGTCGCGCTGCCAGCTCCCGCAGCACCGGTGGCAGTTGCAGGTCATCGAGGGTGAGGATCGTCTGGGGGATCAGGCGCAGCACCATTGCCGGCCCGTGGAGACTGTCGAGCAGATTGATGCGCACTCGCACGAAGGAAAAGGCGTGGGAGCCATCGAATTCCTTGCTGCGTTGAAACGAATCGATCTGATGGGGCGTGAGGATTTCGCGGAGCCAGCCCTGGAACACAGCGCTATCGGTGCTGGGCCAGTCGGTGAGGACCATCTCGCCGCGGGCTCGGAAGCGGGGCTTTTCCCCCACCCCCAGGTGCACGTCGGAATGACCTCGTTCGTGGGCGAGTTTCACAATCTCCTGCAAGGAGGGGGCGCTGCCGGTCTCTGGAGCGGGACTGCTCACGGGCGTGGGCGTGGGCGTGGGCTCTGGGCGGCGGGTCGTGGGTAGCGACCGGGACAATCCCGGCGGCAGAACCGAATCGGTCACAGGGCGACGGCAGGCGGCATTCCATCAGCTTCGCCACAGGCGGGGATCTGGCAAGGGTGAGCAAGGGAGTGCGATGAGATCACCCCTAGGATCCGGCCAGATCAGCCCTTCTCTCGCTGTATGTCTGGCCAGCCGCGGGTCACGATCGTTCTGGGAACCCGACCGGAGGCCATCAAACTGGCGCCGGTGATCCAGGCCTTCCAGGCCTGTCATCGGCTGCAGACCCGTGTGGTGCTCACCGGACAACATCGGGAGATGGTGCAGCAGGTGATGGATCTGTTCGGGCTCCGCGCTGATCAGGATCTCAACCTGATGGCCCCGCGCCAGACCCTCACGCATGTCACCTGTGCCGCGCTCCAGGGCTTGCGTGACGACTTTCAGGCCTTTCCGCCCTCACTCGTGTTGGTGCAGGGCGACACCACCACGGCCTTCGCCGCCGCTCTGGCGGCGTTCTACGAGCAGATTCCCGTGGGCCACGTGGAGGCCGGTCTGCGGACCGACAACCTCTACGACCCCTTCCCGGAGGAGGCCAATCGCCGCCTCATCTCCCAGATTGCCCAGCTGCATTTCGCTCCCACCGCCCGCTCTGAGGCCAATCTTCAGGCGTCGGGTGTGGTGGGCCGGGTGATGGTCACCGGCAACACGGTGATTGCCGCCCTGCTGCATACGGCGGAACAGGCGGCACCGCTCACGGACCTGCCCCTCGATTGGTCGGGCCAGAAGGTGATTCTGGCCACGGTGCATCGGCGTGAGAACTGGGGTGAGCGTCTGGCCCTGATCGCCGATGGCATGCTGCGGGTGCTCGACTCCCACCCCGACACAGCGCTGCTGCTGCCCCTGCATCGCAATCCCACCGTGCGCGAACCTCTGCAGGCCTTGCTGGGCGACCACCCCCGGGTTGTGCTCACCGAGCCCCTCGATTACGACCGCCTCGTGGCGGCGATGAAGGGGTGCACCCTCTTGCTCACCGACTCCGGCGGCCTTCAGGAAGAGGCGCCCGCCCTCGGAAAACCCGTGCTCGTGTTGCGACGGACGACGGAGCGGCCCGAGGCGGTCGATGCGGGGACCGCCCGCTTGGTCGGCACCGACCCCGCCACCATCGCGGCCGAGGCTTCGCGCCTGCTGGATGACCCCCAGGCCTATGACGCCATGGCGCGCGCCGTGAATCCCTTCGGTGATGGCCAGGCCAGTCAGCGGATCCTGGAGGCGTCACTGGCCCTGCTGGAGGCCTGAAGAGAAGACACGGCCGCCTTGAACCGTCATCCTGACGGAATGCCCCCGGGAGGTACGGTTCGCCCATGACTCGCCAACCCCGCCGCTATGCCGTGTCGCTCCACCTGGTGGGCGGACAGACGGAACAGGTGCATTTCTCCACATTGGATCAGTTCCAGCAGTGGTATCAGGGATTGGTCAATGCGCCGAGCCAGGGCGGTTTCATCAACGTTCCCCTCGGTGAACTGGACGGGGAATATCTGGTGGTGCGCCCCGATGCGGTGACCGGTCTGCGGGTGGAACCTCAATTCGCTTCCCTCGATGACACCTGAGCGGCTGGGACTGCTCTGGGGCGTCACCGTGTTTGCCGGCGCCGGTGCGCGTTTGCTGGCGGCCCTGTCTGGTTTGCCGGGGGTGGTGCTGTTACTTCTGGCGGGCTTGTTGATCGGCCGCTCCGGCCTGGGACTGGTGGAGCCCTTGGATCTCGGCCAAGGCCTGGAGACGGTGGTGGGGTTGCTCGTGAGCCTGGTGCTCTTCGACGGTGGCCTGAATCTGCGCCTGCCGGGTGACACGATCAAGGCGACGGTGCTGCGGATTTCGCTAGTCCGCTTGTTGCTGTCTCTCGCCGCCGGCCTGTTGGCGGCCCATTGGCTTGCCGGGCTGGGCTGGTCGGTGGCGGCGGTGTACAGCGCGATCGTGCTCGCGACAGGGCCCACGGTGGTCACCCCTCTGGTGCAGCAGATCCGTCTGGCCCCACCGCTGGGGGATGTGCTGGAAGCGGAGGGGCTGATGCTGGAGCCCGTGGGGGCGGTGCTCGCGTTGTTGCTGCTCGAATTGCTTCTTGGCGATCTGCATGGCTGGCGGGGGCTGGCGATCGGTCTGCTCTCGCGTCTCGGCGGCGGGGTGCTGATCGGCCTGGCCTGCGGCTGGGTGCTTTCAGAGGCCCTGCGACGCCTCAAGCCCGATCCATCGGTCGGGCTGCGGTTGCAGCTCACCCTCGGGGTGTTGTTCCTGATGTTCGGCGCCTGTGAGTGGGTGTTGCCCGAGTCGGGGCTGCCGGCGTCCGTGGCAGCTGGCGTGGTGGTGGGCCGTCGCCCCTCCACCGATGCGGCGCAGCTGGATGAATTGATCAGGGAACTGGCTCGCTTGGCGATCACCATGCTCTTCCCCCTCTTGGCGGCCGATGTGTCATGGGCGGAACTGAGCCCGCTCGGTTGGGGTGGGATCAGTTGTGTGTTGGTGCTGATGGTGTTTGTGCGACCGGTGGCGGTGGGTGTCGCCACGATCGGCTTGCCCCTGGATTGGCGTCAGCGCCTGTTTCTCAGTTGGTTGGCGCCACGGGGCATCGTCACAGCTGCGGTGGCTTCGCTGTTCGCGATTCGTCTGGAGCAGGCGGGTGTGCTCGGGGCGGGACGCCTTCAGGGCCTGGTGTTTCTCACGATTTTGATGACGGTGGGCCTGCAGGGGTTGACGGCTCAGCCCCTGGCTCACTGGCTCGGTTTGATCGCTGCAGACGAGGGCGATGACCCCGCAGCGTCTGGAGAAGCGTCCGACGGATCAGCAACAGCGTTGGATCCGTTGTCGGTCGTGGCCGATTCGAGCCAGTAACCCCCAGGTGGTCATCAGGTCTGGCCCCTGCAGTCGACCGAGCAAAGCGGCACGAAGACTTTTCATCATCAGTCCTTTTTTCACACCGGCCTGCTCCACCGCCTGTTTCAGCAGCTCCTGGCCGCGCCCGTTGTCGGCGCCATCCCAGGGGGAAGACTCCAGCAGGCCGTTCAGGGCCTGCAGGGCCGCCCTGGCACCATCCTGGTCCAGTTGCTGCAGACCATCGCTTTCCAGCGCCGGTTCCTCGAAAAACGGACGCGCCTGCTCAACGCCATCGTTCACAAGGGTGAGGGAAGGACCCAGCAGAGTGGCCAGATCCCTGGCCCAGCTGCGGTCGTCACCAGGCAGGCTCCAGCCTTCCTTCTGCCAGAGGGGCTTGAGTGCCGTCAGCAGCTGGTCGGCATCCCAGCCGTGCAAGACCTGGGCGTTCAGCCAGTTGAGTTTGTCCCAGTCGAAACGGGCGCCGGCCTTGTTCACCCGCTCAAAGCTGAATACGGCAGCCGCTTCGGTGAGGCTGAAGCGCTCCTCCATCCCCTCGGGCACCGACCAACCGAGCAGGGTCATGTAATTGGCGAGCGCTTCGGACGTGTAGCCCATGGCGCGAAAGTCGCTGATCGAGGTGACACCATCGCGTTTGGAGAGTTTGCGTCCCTCGGCATTGAGGATCAGCGGGGTGTGGGCGAACTGGGGTGCGCTGAGGCCGAGGGCTTCGTAAAGCAGGAGTTGCTTGGCCGTGTTGGCGATGTGGTCTTCGCCGCGGATCACATGGGTGATGGCCATGGCCGCATCGTCCACCACCACCACCAGGTTGTAGAGGGGGTCGCCGATGGCATCAGCGGCGGCTCGGCGGGCGATCACCATGTCGCCACCCAGATCGGAACCATTCCAGCGCATGGCACCGCGCACCATGTCAGACCAGGTGATACTGGCTTCATCGTCGATGCGAAAACGGATCACCGCCGTACGACCCTCTGCTTGGAAGGAGGCCTCCTGCTCAGGGCTCAGATCGCGGTGACGGTTGTCATAACGTGGGGCCTGGCCCGAGGCGCGTTGTTGATCGCGCAGGGCGTTGAGTTCGTCCTCGCTGGTGTAACAGCGATAGGCCAGGCCGCGGTCGAGCAGGATCTGGATCGCTTCACGGTGCGCCTCCAGTCGTTCGCTCTGCACCACCGGTTCTTCATCCCAATCGAGACCCAGCCAGCGCAGCCCCTCGAGAATGTTGGCCGTGAATTCCGGTTTCGACCGCTCCCTATCGGTGTCCTCAATGCGCAGGAGAAAGGCTCCACCCATGCGCCTGGCGAACAGCCAGTTGAAGACAGCCGTGCGGGCCGTGCCGATGTGCAGGGTCCCTGTCGGACTCGGGGCGAGGCGAACGCGAACCGACACGGCAGGAACAGGAACTGGAACGGGACCGACGGGGCTCGAACCCGCAACTTCCGCCGTGACAGGGCGGTGCTCTAACCAATTGAACTACGGTCCCAGGGTGACCTGCAGCAAAGCGTCTGGCTTTGAGCAGCTGACCTGTGTCGCCTGCGCGACCAAAGCAGTATCAACCTCCGCCCTGCCCTCCGTCAACTGATGGGCTTGGCGGCGCCGAGCTGGGAGGAGGGCCCGATGGTTGAGAGGCTTGGTGATTTGATGCGAAAAGCGGATCAGATCGCGCAACAACACCCAATCGCTGGGCGGCACCCTCACGGCCGCCGATCTCGCGGCCGTCCCCAGCCTTGCCTTCTGGCATGTTTCCGAAAACGGAAGTGGTGTTGCGTCGTCACGGCCTCTGGCAGGGCCAGGTGACGCCGACCGACGCCCCACCTGTTTGGGCCTTGCACTTTGGCGCGGCTTGACGCCGCTGAACGACGACCAGGACCTGTCGGAACGGGATGCGGAGCTGGTGCAGCTTGGCCCAAGTCGCGACAGACGACACCTCGGCATAAAAAATCCTGCCCGTCGAGAGCAGGATGCATCGCAATGACGCTCTAGCCGAACCTCAGGGACGAAACCCTGCCGGTTCAATCAAACGCACCTGATTGCCGCGGGCTGTGAACTCACGACCTTGGTCGCTTTGCACAACCACACGACCTCCGGATTTGACACGGATCACACGGGCACGAACCCAGCCTAGGGCGGCTGACTCGAGCACCTTGACGACATCACCAGGTTGAAGATCCAACTCCATGCTCAAAACCGGGAAACTGCATGAGGGGGCATCGGACGCGCCGTGGAGGACTCGAACCCCCGACATCAGGTTTTGGAGACCTGCGTTCTACCAACTGAACTAACGGCGCAAGGCGATGGACCCCTCGACCATCATCGAGGTGATGGCACTGGATTGAACGAGGCCGAAACCTCAGCGATCGAAGCGCTGCTTCACGCGGGTGGCCTTGCCCACCCGTTCCCGCAGATAAAAAAGCTTCGCCCTCCGAACTTTACCCCGGCGCTCCACCTTGATGGAGGCCACCTGAGGGCTATGCAACATGAACACCCGCTCCACTCCAATCCCTTGGAAGATGCGGCGCACAGTGATCGTGGCGTTGATGCCACCGTGACGCTTGGCGATCACCACACCCTCATAGGGCTGGACGCGCTCTTTGTTGCCCTCGCTGATGCGCACTCCGACGCGCACGGTGTCGCCCACGTAAATATCGGGTAGATCGGACTTGAGCTGCGCGGCTTCAAATTCACGAATCAGGGCTTCAGGGCTCAGCTTGGCGATGACTGCGGCTGCAGGGCTTTCAGCCTTCGGTGCAGGGGTTTCAGTCCCGCTCTGATCCCCAGCAGTTGCGTTTGCCTCGTTTTCTGCTGTTGCCACCTCGGCGGCTGTCTCCTCTGCGGTGGTCTTGTTGGGGTCCGCTGCCATCCCAGCTCCGGGTAATCACGCCAAACAAACAGCTTACCCTTTGATGCTTCCCGTCCCTGTGGTTCGCGGTGGTGACTTTCGCTTCCAGCTCTGAATCAGGAGGGTGGCGCCAGTGACGAGCATCCAGAGCAGGCCGAGGGCGTTGAGCATCACCACGAAGGGCTCGAGATCGGCGCCGAGCCACTCCCCCTCATGCAGGGCCATCAGCCAGTGCACCTGATCCCTGCTCACCCCACCCCAGTCGCGGGCAAGCCGATACGCCATCCCCGAACTGAGGGTGAGCAGCAGGGGCAGCAGCACGAACGGGGCCAGCCAGCGGTGCCACTGACGCACGTGCTTGAGCCAGGCCATCACCAGTCACGTTGGTTGTCGACATTGATAGCGTGACGCCAAGGCGACTCCGCCCTGATCCCACCATCCGCGTCTTGATGAATCTGTTTGCAGACCTTTTGGCGGCGTCCAACGGAGCGCAAGCACCCGCCCGTGCGAAAGCCACAGCCACCGGTCCCCGCATTCAGCAGCGTCGTGGCGTGGAGGTGAAGTCGGCCAGGGAACTCAAGATCATGGCCCAGGCCAGCAAGATCGTCGCCACGGTGCTCCGGGAGATCATGGCGGCCGTGGAGCCAGGGCAGACCACTGCCGACCTCGATGCCATCGCCGAGAGTCGCATTCGCGCCATGGGTGCCACACCCAGCTTCAAGGGGTATCACGGTTTCCCCGCGAGCATCTGCGCCAGCATCAACGACGAAGTGGTGCATGGCATCCCCAGCGCCAAGCGCGTCATTCGCTCGGGTGATCTGCTCAAGGTCGACACGGGTGCCTATTTCGACGGCTATCACGGTGACAGTTGCGTCACGATCTGCGTCGGCGACGTGCCGGAAGAGGCCCGCACCCTGAGCCGGGTGGCGCAGGAGTCTCTGATGGCCGGTCTTGGACAGATCAAAGCGGGCAACACGCTGCTGGATATCGCCGGCGCTGTGGAAGATCACGTCAAAGCCCATGGCTACAGCGTTGTGGAGGACTACACCGGCCACGGCGTCGGTCGCAATCTCCATGAAGAACCGTCAGTGTTCAATTTCCGCACCAATGATCTGCCGAATGTCACCCTGCGACCAGGCATGACCCTCGCGGTGGAGCCGATCCTCAATGCAGGCAGCAAGCGGTGCCGCACCCTCAAGGATCGTTGGACCGTGGTCACCCGGGACGGCAGCCTCTCCGCCCAGTGGGAGCACACCATCGTGGTGACTTCCGACGGCTGCGAGATCCTCACCGATCGGGGGGAGGGCTGATCAGGCGGTTGTAGACCGCTCGCCCCAGTTCACTGAGGGGCATGATCAGATAGGTGAGGGGATTGGGGGTCACGATCACCAGTCGTAGCCCCAGTTCTGACTGGACAAGGATCTGGCCGGCGACCCAGTCAGCCGACATCACGCCGATCGGATTGAGCTCGGATCGGAACGGGCCGAGCACCAACTTGCGCAGAATCAGGTTCGCTTGGGGCCTGCGCCGATACTCACTCCAGCGCAGGCTCACCAACTGCCCGATCAGGCGCTTGCTCAGTTCATAGGCTGGGCTGAGGGCCGGCTGGATCTCAGCCTCCGAGGTGTTCACCCAGAGCTCCCGTGGCCGCGGCGTGGCGCCAACACCAGCGGCACTCGCTTCGAAGAGCTCCAGCAGTCGCCAGCTGCTGAGGGCATTGATCTCCAGGCTGCTGTTCAGGCTGGCCCTGCTCTGATCGCCCCCAGGATTGATCCCGTGGTTGAGCACCAGCACGTCTAGGTCGCGTAATACAGGCACGAGTGCTTCCTCCTGGCCGCATTGCCAGCGCACCCACTCCTGCTCTGGCTGGGAGGGTGGTTCGCCGTGGGTCAGGCCCACCACATGGGCGCCGCGGGCGCGGAAGCGCCGGGCCAGGGCCCGACCGAGGGCGCCGCGGGCGCCGGTGATGCCCACCCTTCGGCCCTGCCAGCGCTGCTGATGTTGGGAGATTGGGGCGGAATCGCTCTGGGCCATCATTCCAGCTTGGGGCATGCTTTGTGAGATTGGCGGAATCCTTGCTCACCCCTTCGATCGAAGCCCAGGTGGCGCTGTATGCGCCCTACTGCGGCGGTCGCCGTATGGAAGGCGAGTTGCGCAGGGCCCTGGAGCTGTGGCCCAGTGGTCATGTCAACGGGATTCGGCCGCTGGCGGGGGCGCCCGGCCATCGCTTTCGGCTCCAGTGGCAGGTGGTGGAGGCTCCTCTGCTGATGAGCGCCTGCACCCTGACGCTGGATGTCGAGCCACCACGCTGTTTTCGCTTCAGCCTGGCGGCTCATCAGCTCATGGTCTGGTTGATGGAGCTCCAATCCGAAGGCGACGGAGCGCCCGATCTCTCGGATCGCTTCTGGCAGTGGCTGCTTCTGGAGGCTTCGGTGGAACGCGGCCAAGCTGATTCCAGTCCCCTTGAACGGAATGGGGATGCAGAGGCCGATTAAATTGAAGTGCTGAACGCGCATCTGGGGCCGATCATGGGCAACACCTTGCTGATCGGATCCTGTGAACCTTTCAGCGGCAAGTCAGCCCTGGTGCTGGGTCTGGCCCGACACCTGGCCGCTGGCGGCCATCCCGTCCGTTTCGGCAAGCCACTGGCCACCAGCCTCAACTGGACTCCGGCCGATGGGGCTCTGCCCGACCCCTTGATTGACGACGACGTGCGCTTCGTGGGCAGCACGCTCGGTTTGGCGGAGGATCAGCTCATTCCCTCGCTTCACCTGCTCTCACCTCTCACCGCCGAGTCCCGCCTCGCTCAGGCGGAGCTCGATGCGGGCGAGGGCTTCCAGCGGCTCCGGCAGGATCTGGCCCAGCGCGGCGAGGGTGTGACCTTGCTCGAGGCGGCCGGTAGCCTTCATGAGGGCCTGCTCTACGGACTCAGCCTTGTGCAGCTGGCCCACGGCCTCGAAGCTCCGGTGGTGCTGGTGCATCTCTGGCAGGACAGCCGCAGTGTGGAGGCGTTGCTCGCCGCCCGGGATCAGTTGGGTGAGCGCCTGGTGGGCATCGTGCTCAATGCGGTGACCCCCGATGAGGTGGACGAGCTGCAGCGTCATGTGGTGCCAGCACTGGAAGCCTTAGGGCTCGTGGTGTTCGGGGTGATGCCCCGATCGCCGCTGCTGCGCAGTGTCACGGTGGGCGAATTGGTTCGCCGCCTAGATGCGCGGGTGATCTGTTGTGAGGAGCGCCTGGAGCTGTTGGTCGAGACGCTGAGCATCGGCGCCATGAACGTGAATTCGGCGATGGAGTTTTTCCGGCGTCGTCGCAACATGGCGGTGGTGACCGGCGCTGATCGCACCGACATTCAGCTTGCGGCCTTGGAGGCCTCCACCCAGTGCCTGATCCTCACCGGTGCGGGCGAACCCCTGCCCCAGTTGATCAGTCGTGCCGATGAGCTCGAAGTGCCATTGCTGAAGGTCGACCACGACACCCTGGCCACGGTGGAAGTGATTGAGCAGGCCTTTGGGCATGTGCGTCTGCATGAGGCGGTCAAGGCCACCTATGCCTTCCGTCTCGTGGAGGAGCACTGTCAGCTCGAGCAGATGTGCTCCGCCCTCGGCTTGCCATCCCGCTGACACTGCTAGTTTCAGATTCACATCGGCGGGATGTCATTGAGCCGCTCCCTAGACCTTCCTGCCCTCGATCGGGTTGACACCCTCGCCCAGGAACTGGCCCTGCTTCAGGACAAGGGCAAACGTCGGATCGCCATCCTCGGCAGCCGCCATGTGCCGGTGGTGGCGATTCATCTGATCGAATTGATCGCCCGTTCCCTGGCACAGGAAGGCCATTCCCTGATCACGTCCGGGGCCCAGGGGGTGAACGCGGCCGTGATCCGCGGCGTGCTCGAGGTGGATCCGGCCCGTCTCACCGTGCTGCTGCCCCAGAGCCTGGAGAGGCAAGCCCCCGAGATCCGTGATCAGCTCGACCGGGTGCTCCATCTCATTGAGAAACCGGAACACGATGATCTGCCTCTGCCGATGGCGAGCAGTCGCTGCAATCAAGACATCATCAGCCGCTGCGATCAATTGATCTGCCTGGCGTTTCACGACAGCGAGACCCTGCTCAACAGCTGCCGCAGTGCGGAGGATATGGGCAAGGTGGTGAGTCTTCTCTTCTTCGATTGATTCAGAGGGCTGAGGGCCTCGGCAGGCGGGCCATCACCTGAAGTCGGTTGCCGTCCCGGCCGGCCACCACCACGTGATCGCCTTCGGCGATCGGTCGGTCGAGATCGAGGGAGCTGGCGGCCCAGCTCTGGCCATGCCAGCGCACGCGCCCTTCACCGCCGGCCGGGAATGGCGTGATCACCTCAGCCAGATCCTCCCGTTGCCGCGCCTGCCCCGGGCGGGGATTGCGCCGGGCCGACCAGCGGCTCAGCCACACGGTGCCGATCACGGTGAACAGCACGAACAGCCCGATCTGGATCCCGATGGGCACGGAGGCCAGCGCGGTGAGCAGCGAGAGCAGCAGTGCCGCCAGGGCGGCAAACATCAGTCCATCGAAGCTGGGTTGCACCAGTTCCAGGATGAGCAGCACACCGGCCAGCAGGAGCCAGATCAGGGGCACCCAGAACGCAGCCATCGGGAGGGGAGCCAGGCCTTCACACTCTGCTGCCTGATACGGCGATCGGCAGGCAGTTGCCCCTGCGCGATGCCATCCGTAGGGTCCGGATACGGATGGAGTGCGTCATGGAAGTGTTTTTTGGACTGCCTGCCCTGGTGCTGCTCGCCCTTCTGGGTGGCGGCAGTGTGAAGGTCACCAGCGGCGGTCGCTCCAGATTGGTGGAGCGGTTGGGCAAGTACGACCGCGAGCTGCAACCGGGCCTCTCCTTCGTGCTGCCCGTGGTGGAGAAGGTGGTGAGCCATGAATCGCTCAAGGAGCGGGTGCTGGACATCCCTCCTCAGCTCTGCATCACCCGCGACAACGTCTCGATCGAGGTGGATGCCGTGGTGTATTGGCAGCTCCTGGAGCACTCCCGGGCGTACTACGCCGTGGACAATCTGCAGGCGGCCATGGTGAATCTGGTGCTGACCCAGATCCGTGCCGAAATGGGCAAGCTCGATCTCGATCAGACCTTCACAACGCGCAGTGAGGTGAATGAGTTGCTGCTGAAGGAGTTGGATGAAGCGACCGATCCCTGGGGGGTGAAGGTGACCCGCGTGGAGATGCGCGACATCAATCCATCTTCAGGGGTGCAGCAGGCGATGGAGGCTCAGATGACGGCGGAGAGGGAGAAACGGGCGGCGATTCTGCGCTCCGAGGGGGAAAAGGAGGCCCAGTTGAACGAAGCGCGCGGCCGGGCGGAGGCGCTGGTGTTGGATGCCAGAGCCCAGAAGGAGGCGTTGCTCCTGGAGGCGGAGGCTCAGGTGAAACAGCAGGAACTGCTGGCCAAGGCCAAGGCGGAGGCGGCGTTGGAGCTCGCCAGCGCCCTGGAGGCGAATCCCAGGGCGGCTGAGGCGATGCGCCTGATGCTCGCCAAGGACTGGATGGCCATGGGCGAACAGCTGGCTGAGGCCCCCGCCGGCAGTGTGCTGATGGTGGATCCCCAGTCACCGGCGTCCTTGCTTGCAGCCTTGAAACAGTTCCAGCAAGGCCAGAGTTAGGCCCGGATCAGAGCCCTGAGCCCTTCCACATAGAGCAAACCTGTGCAGAACAGGGCGCTGGCCCAGCAGAGTCCCCTCAGGGGGGGCACGTTGCCCACGTAGGCGCCGATGTAGAGGAGGCGAAGCAGCGGTTGCAGCAATGCAGCTCCGATGGCGACGGCCGGAAGTGGGCCGGTGTGCAGAGCGGCGATCAGGGCGAGCAGGGCAGCGGGGGCGTGGAGGCTCAAGGCTTCGAAGCTGTTCTGATGGGCCCAGCTGGCCCGTTGGCCCCAGGCGGGGAGGCGATCAAACATCGCCCGGGGAGCGCCCATGTCGGCCATGGTGAAA
>Ga0213858_10000981_pt1 | contig 13458 bp, 21 predicted proteins | sample PICome_FD_160122 | JGI IMG/M metagenome (GOLD analysis project Ga0213858, IMG submission 160122) | Coastal seawater microbial communities near Pivers Island, North Carolina, United States - PICO245 | ecosystem: Environmental > Aquatic > Marine > Coastal | place: USA: North Carolina | collected... | reverse complement strand
TAACTGTTCACCTTTCTTACCGACAGCTAGCTGTTCTTCAAAATCAAACATTTATCCTCCTGTAACTTGAATAAAAATATTATAGCACTATAGTGAATTTAACAAATAGTTTTTAATGACTACAGTGTTACAGGTAAGAGCTATCGGTACGGCAAAAAGCTGACTGCATCTACCAAGATGGACTGGGATTACCACAAAGTCAGTACCCAAGGACACTAGAAAATTACTAACTCAGCTTCAATAATATGCGTAGCATATATGTCCGCTACTGCCCGAAACCACCCCCCATATGCGTACTATAGAAAAAAGAGTTTATAACTTCTTTTTTTACTGTAAGTGTGCTAATATACTACATTAGGTAGTTAGTTAACTTATGGGATGTTTTCTCACTGTAACCTGTAACTTACTCTAGCGATAGAGTTTCTTAAACACTTATAGGATTAACTAGCTACCTTTTTTTATGTAGAGGAAATTGCCAGTAATTATTGGAGATGTTACATAATAGACACACCCCCCACCCACATTAACACTCGCTGTGAACTGTTGTCACTAGCTCCAACTTACTACTTGTTAACAGTTTTAGGCAACACGCACATTGAGTGCGTATTGGGTAGTTCTAAGTGGTTATAGTTATAGTATGTCGTATTTTGTCTTACAAACACACGCCCTTGCATTAAAACGATACAAACCCTTCAGTAGTTCGGCATAACTTACCCCCCATTAAAATATCAAATGCCGAATAATCTATTCCCACCCACCCCCTTATCTATTCCAGCTTTAGTGTAATCGGCATAACTCTTTCAATAATTTAATTCCTAGTGCCGATAAGAAAAGAGTTCCAATTTCGTTCTAGCATACTTTTCGTAAAGCATAAAATTTATTCTGCAATAGTTTGGGCTTTCCCTTATAAAAATAGCACCTTCCTTCCCTTCGGAAATTCCTTGTGTATTTTTCCACTCAAGCTACAACATAGGATACAAAACAAATTTGACACTTTAAAAAAGCACGCTTACTCAGTTTTTTGTAACTCATTTCACATTGGGTTATAAAGTATAAGCTATTCATAGAGAAAGGATAAATAATATGAGTAACGATACTTGGGTTAAACAACCTAAATATTATATGGGACAATCATTTTTTGGTAGTCCATTTTGTGGAGTAAAATTAGTAGATACCAAAACAGGTAAATATACATATCATATAGCACAACAAACTAATGGTATGGCTAATCCATCCACATTACAACAGATACCTTCAGGTAGCTATCCAGCAATTATGCAGTTTATGGATATACTTGATAATTGCCCTACTATCTTAAAGAAAGGCGATTTCAAGCTAACTGCTAAAGGACAACTACCTAAAGCACTACTTGACTTACTTGGAACAGATAAAATATCTAAAGTAACTAAAGGTAAAGTTCGCACTCTTGCAGAAATCAAAGAGACAATGAACTCTTGGAGTGCAAAGCAAGGTAAAGCTAAATCTACATATCGTAGAAAGTAACTTATTCAAAACGAGTGCGTGCTTCGGCACGCACTTGCTTGCTAAAGCAAGCAGAAAGGAAACTATGATAATAACATTCACAGTATATAAGACTAAAAACGACAACGACTTCTACCACCAAACATACAGAGTAGAAGGCACATTACAAGAGATAAATGAAAAAGTAATATCTCTTACAGATAACCAAACATACTTTGAGCCGAGCCACTTACAATGGAAAGGAATATCAGCTAGTGTAAATAATGACCTAGCCGAGTTAATCCAAATCATTGACCAAATGCCCGACTTCAGTAAAGTATAAAACATTGTAGTTGTGTGGAGTTCCCCTTACTTCACACTTCTACATAAAAAAATTTGTCGCCCACCCCCGACACCCACCCACCACCATTCGTGTTAACAACCCATCAAGATAATTCTTACGATGGTCTGATACAGGAACAGTTGTCTCATACCACAAACTGATACCCTAATAATCAAAACCTAACTAAACAATCTATATGCATAATAAACAAAAAAAAATATTCTAGTATTCTATGCAACACACACTGCATCAAGATATACGAAAATGTCAAGTCATTCTATTAACATAAGCAAATTCGCAAAAAATTTTGCAAGTCGCAAAATAATTCCAAGCCCAAAAATTTTCGGCTATATGCATTTTTATGCATATCGTATATAGAGAAAGGATATACTGTGAGTAAAAGATATAGGAACTCAAGCGTTCCTAAAACCAAGAGAACTCTAGTTGGTTACGACAAGCTCAATGATGTGCCTGTTGTAATAGATACTAGAGTGCCTGACTTATCAGGCAGTAGAGAGCCTACTATTGCAGTAGAAGATGGTGATAAGTATTTATGGACTTGTCGTTTCTGTCAAGCTACTACAAAGGTTGGTCGCAAAGTGTGTTCGCTTTGTAACAAAGATGCAAGTAAAGTCATCAAGACAGTTGATGATATAGAAGCTAGAGAGCAACATATCAAAGATTGCAAGTGTGATGGTGCTTGTATCTATGAAGTTCATCTTGACAAAGATGATGTCAGAGATGGTCAATGGAAACCCAATGACAGATACGATTACATTATCATTGAGGCAGAGAAGCCCCAATGTATTGAGTGTTTTATTATTCTGCCCATTGAGTTCGTAAGCAAAGGCTATCGTAAGTGCAACGATTGTAGAAAGGAAGTTGTGTAATGGCTGTTAATAAAGAACATAGGCAATATAAAGCGTATCTATATTGGAAAAAGAATAAAGATACTATAAAGAATAGAATTAAAGATAACTTTGATTTAAAGTTTATCCCATAAAATAAAGCTATCTACGGGCAGGTCTATGACATGTAGCTAATGTGTCTCCTTTCTCCCTGCCTAGTAGGTAGCTAAAGCTATCTGCACGAGTAGAACTTTCCCTGTTGTGTATTGAAAGTGTAGGTAGCTTGTAGCACATAAGATAGAGATGAGTTCCTATCTAGCACAACTCTAGTTTCATATAGGGATAGGGCAATATATGAACTTGTGTGTTACAAGCTATCTATGGAAGGAGAGCTATGGTATGCGATATGTGTTATCAAGGCACATACAACCGATTGTTGATAGAAGCAAATGTTAAATCCTCTGTGTATCACAGAGTTCAATGTAATACTTGTGGCTATCAAACAGTCAAGAGAAGTAATGTAAAGAGAGATGAGAGGAGGTATCTGTAATGGGTATCGATGCGTATTCACATGATGAAAATAGTGAAGAGAAAAGAAAAGAGTATGTTAAGAAGTTAGAGGAAGAATTTAATATGAGCGATGTAGTAAATTACTTTCCTTTTCCAATGAACACTATCTTTGGTTTCAATTCAATAATGATTGATAATGAAGCTGGAGAGATAGACCAAAAGAGAGCATACATTGATGCACAAAATCCTGTAATTGCAATGGCTATTTACTGGGATAGTTTGTGGCAACAAGCAATGATAACAGTAACTCATGCTCAGTTGGATATAGTTGAACGAGCGTGGCGTGCTAAACACGGAGATGAATTGGGTGATGACCTTAAAGCATTGCTCAGTGTTCTTAAAAGTAAGGAAGCTAATGACAGTATGTTCCAAGCGTTCTATGGCTCTGTGCCTGACATTATCAACATAGGTAATCCAATGTTAGTGGGTAATGTTATTGCTAAGTCAGAGGAACAGATTGAGGAAGATGGTGATTTTAAACAAGTAGTTGATGACTTACTTAAAGATGTATTCAAGAAACAAGAGGAGGAGTAATGCCTTATATAGAAATACATAACATACCAAAAGAAAATGTAATAGTTCGTAAGCAAGTATCTATTGTTGATGGCGAACTAGAAATATTAGAGGAGGAGTAATGGCTGAGAAACAATATCGGTTACCTCCATTTTATATGGATAGTAAAGAAGAGTTAGCACTTCATTTACAAACTATGAAACTACACGATTTAATGATAGTTATTCGTGAAGTTGGTGTAGATGAACTGACATGGGAAGCTATTCAAAGAGACTTAAGAGAAGCAGAGGAGAAGTAATGGCTCAGTATGATGAGATGACTACTGATGAAAAGATTAAACATACCTTGTGGCGTTATGACAGAAGGATGATTAATTATCACGAAATGAAAAGAATAATGAAAAAGTTACTTAACAAGAAGGAGAAGTAATGCCTGTAACACTAGAAGAACTAGGTGCTTTAGATGGATATGTCCATTGTAAAACCTGTATAGATGAGACTGGTGGTGTAGATGGTAGTGTGTATAAGCAACAGTTAGAAGTCGGTGTGAGAAATGAAACTGAACTCTATGTTAATTGCACATATCATAAGTTAGTAATAGGTAGGTTTATTATACAACCTGTCAATACGGAGTGTGATTGTTGTGAGTGATAATGTATATGACTTAACTAGCACTAGTAATGAAGATGTTAATAAACTAACTGTGGATTTTACTTTTATGTCCAAGATAAAGAAAGTAGATGCTATCGCACAGATAGATAAGTTAGTTTCGTTAGCAGATGACAATGCTGATATAAAGCTCATAGACCATAACCCAACCTTTTGGGAAAAAAGCCAATGGTATGATGCTGATGAGGAGGCAGAATAATGTATGGCGTGGTGAACACCATAGTAAAAAACCCTGTATTACACAGGGCTAAGGATAGATTACAGAGAGAACAATTCTATAAAGAGAATGGTAGACACGATGTATTCTTTGATACCTTGATTGATACTGGTATTGGAGATGATGAGTGGGTATGTGATTTCTGTAATACACAGATAGAAGTTGGAACATTTGACAAGCCGACAAGTGTATATATACACGGAAGCTATGCCCTATGCACCAACTGTTTAGATGAATACAAGGCTAAATATCCTGAAGAGTTTCAGGTAGAACAGACTTGTGTTTGTTGTAATGAAGATGGCTATAAAGAGTTTATAGCTAATAAAAAAGAGGAGGAATAATGGTTGACAATATAATCCCTATATTCAAACCAAAGAAAGTAGATGCAGATGAAGTAAATAGAGGTGGATATATATTTACCAACTCAACTATTTCATTGATGGAAGCCAATAGAGATGATTGGTTTTTGATTGCCGAATACACTGGTGATGACTATAAAAAGAAAGCAAATGCTTATGATAGCACTGCTAGGTATTGGATAAGCAAGCTACAAGGTGAAGGACAAGTATTGCAATGTCAGACTAGGAGACTAGGAAAAGTTAATACTTGTAAATTATATGCACGAATTAGAGAGGAGAACTAATGGTTAGTGGAATTGAAGGCTTCCCTAAAGATGTTGAGGAAGCAACTGAGAGACTAAAGAACTGTGCTATTACCATACCAATCCTGTCGTTACTAAACGATTTGGCTATTGAGAATGGTTATAACAGACAGATACGAGAAGGTTTCTTAGATGAAAGAATTGATGATAGCGACAAGTATGATGACCATGACCATAGGGCAGATGATAGATTTCCTGCGATTGTGATGTTGGCTATGCCACACTATCACAAGAACGGCACTCCATCAGAACTGCACTATCGTTTGATGCTAGAAGTTATCGTTAAAAGTAAATCAGGTAAGGAACTTGATACTAAATACGCAACTGTATTCGTAGATGTTCCTGCTGATGCACTGGATTTATTACCGAATGTTCCTGATATTCAGTGGATAAATCCAAAAGCTGCTACTGAAATGGAGCGTGAAGCGTTCTTATCAGAGTGGTCAGAAGTTGATGATGAACAACTTAATAAAGACTTCATCGAAAATATAGAAAAGATGTTGGGTAAGAACTCAACAGAGGAGGAATAAACAATGACAGAGAGTAACTGTTGGAAACTGTTTGATGCAATTATTGGTGCTACACCAAGAATATTGCTCTATGGTAAGCCAGGCACTGGTAAAACATACCAAGCAAACACAACCAACTTAGAGGGTAGAGAGACATACAATATCACATTGACACAAGATAGTAGTGCTAGTGAAGTGCTAGGTCATTATATACTTAATGAACAAGGTGGTATGGATTGGTTAGATGGTGTAGGTATTCAAGCTTGGAAAGATGGTGCAAGACTTGTTATCAACGAGATTGACCATGCTGGTGTAGATGTGCAATCATTTCTACACGCCTTGCTAGATGACCCTGAGTTTGCAAAGTTTACTTTGCCTAACAAGAACAAAGAACAGGTAAGACCACAACCTAACTTCCAAGTAGTTGCAACTATGAACGGAGTTCCAGAGGACTTACCAGATGCCTTACTTGATAGATTTCCTGTAAGGATAAACATTGACAAAGTCCACCCTAAAGCACTTGAGAGTTTGCCTGAGAAACTGCGTGCAGTATATGCAGATTACAATGATGGCGAATTTTCAGTTCGTAAGTGGGTAGCACTAGGTCAACTAATGGATAAAGAAGTTCCATTGGACTACGCATTACAAACAATATTCCCTGACAATTACGATGAGATTGCTGATGCTTTGGTAGTTTCACACGCAGATGACACAGAATAATGCTGTTTGTAAAGAGAGGTAAAGCTCGTATTAAAGGACAACAGTTCCCTAACCTTGCTTTACAATCTACTGGAAAGAGATATATAAAAGTATCTGATGCTAAAGGTGTGAAACCTCAGCTACAATCAGGTGCTATTCCAGTAGTTGATAGTATTAACGAGGATACTGCAAGGAGAGAAAAGCTAATTGCTTTGGCTCAACAGAAAATGTTTCCTAAGAAAACATACAGAAATGTTACTGCACTTGATAAAGAAACAAGTATTCCTGTTGCAGAGAGATATGCTTCAGGTTATCAAGCAGACACTTGGCTTAGAAATGCTAGGCGTAGTAAGACACTTAGGTCTATTACTAGTGATTTGAGTGATGACTTAGTGCCTACTGTAAGTGTCTTTAAAATAAAGCGTATGATTAATTCAATAGTGCAAGCGTATTACAACAAGAACGCTACACCTGATAAGATATATCGTTTGCTTATGGACACAGTAGCAAACTACGATATAGAAATCGGAACTAGGTGGTATTACTATGACTTTACGCCATTGACAGAGATAACTAATTACACAATGGGTAAAGGTGAAAGTGAATACTTTGATGAAATGTTAAGTGTAGTTCAAGGTAGTAATGACTTAGAGTGGAATAGGTATGATAGGAGAGACTTAATACAAATGGCTTTGTATCAAGCTATTGCACAAGAAAATCCTTTGGCTACCAAGTGGGAGTTATACAATGACTATCGCTATATTGGTGCTGACTTACAAGCTATGCAAGGCATGATTAGAAAAGCTAAGAGTGTCTTACATCGTAAGAGAAGTAGGAAACTAAGTCCTAAGAATATTAAAGATATGATTAGACATCTATCTTTACCAACATACTTAGAGACTAGAGACTTTATCCACAAGAGACAAGATGAGCAGTATCTTAATATATCACAAGGCACACCAACAACTAATGATATGGTTGAGAAAGTAGATGATGATGATTTATCTAGCAAGTTCAATGTATCTTATTATGGTCAGATTAGTGAGAAAGAAGTTAAAGATGCTGAAGTTAAAGCAAGTGAAGTGCTACCTAAGTTTGTTAGTGAGGAACTAGCAAACAAAATTATAGATGAAGCCAATACAAACTTCCAAAGAAATATTGGTAGTAAGATTGACTACAAAAGAAGTGAAGATGGTGTTCACGGCAAAGCTAAGTTCCACAAGTTTGTTCCTAATAGAAGGGATAAGGTAGCTGAAGAAAAGCTACACAGACAACTTAGTGATGCAGGTATTAAACCTAGAAATATCCATAGAATACTTACTGACAAGAAAGTATTTACACGCAGAAAGAAAATTGCAGGTGGCTCTGTAATGATTGATTTCAGTGGCTCTATGGGTTGGGGTAGAGATGAAGTTAGAGAAGTTATTAGATTACTTCCAGCTTCTACTATCGCTGGTTATACAGGTTATGTAGGCACTATGGAAAATTATCACGGAGATATTCGTGTAATTGCTGACAAGGGTAAGTATGATGACAATGCTATTGATAGATTGCATGCACACGGCAATAACAACATTGACCTTGATGCTCTTAAGTGGCTTGCTCAACAAGATGAGCCACGCATTTGGGTATCAGACCAACAAGTTATTGGTGTCAGAGAAAATGGAAAAGATGTAGCATATAATCTTAGTCCTGAAAACTTGGCTGAGATATCACACTTTATTAGAAAGCATAACATTATACCTATTGAAAAGTATGAGTATGTTAAAGAGTTTGCAACTCAGTATGCTAATCACATAGGTTAATCTAGATTAACTTATTGATAGACAAGCTAGGTTGCTCTCTCTTAGCTATGTCTAGGGTGGGGTGTAGGTTTCATAGTTTCCCTACACCCCCACCCCTTTTTTATTTTTATCTATGCATATGCATATGCATATAATTTTTTTATTTAAAGTTATGCATATGCATACGCTTATGGTATGCTTATCGTATGAAAGATATAAAGATAGAAGTAAATGTAGATGACTTACTTAAGAAAGCCACCAAACAAGCAATAGGTGGAACTGTGTCTTGGTATAAAAGATTACCTAAAGAAGCAGTGCCTTTCATAGATGAGTTATCTGACAGGGTTGTTAATCAAGGGGCAAAAGCTAATGCTCGTGTAGTATCAGAAATACTAGCTAATGAGTTTGACTTTGAAGTTTCATATAGCAGAGTTAGACATTGGTTAGTTAAATTGGAAAAGCAATATGCCGAAAAACAATCAGAGTAAACAACTAGCTGAACTCATAGCTGAAGCTGAGAGTGATAAGCTCAAAGAGTTAAAGCGAACTAATGAACGCTTATTAAAACAAATTGACAAACTCAAAGACAAAAAAGCAGATATGATTGAAGCAGTTTATCAAGGTGCTAGAGATGGTATGAGCAGTTTGATACTTCCTAAAATAACAAAACCCAAATCAAAGAAAAGCAAAAAGGACACCGAGTTATGTGTTCCCCTGCTCTCAGATATACAACTAGCTAAGAGAACCACAGACTATGGCACTGAAGTTGCAGAGCAGAGAGTGATTGAGTATGCACATCGTATAGTCAAACTCACTAATATACAAAGACAGTCACACACTGTGGATAAATGCGTGGTGCTTGCTCTAGGAGATATTGTGGAAGGAGAACTTATTTTTCCAGGGCAGTCACATTTAATTGACAGTTCTTTGTATAGACAGGTAACAGTTGATGGTCCAAGAATATTACATGCATTCTTTAGTATTTTACTAGAAGCATTTCAAGAAGTAGAATGTTATTGGGTGATTGGTAATCATGGTGCATTGGGTGGTCGCTCAAGGCGTGATTACAATCCTGAAACTAATGCAGATAGAATGTTAGGCAAGATACTATCAACTATGTTCGCTAACGAAAAGCGAATCAAATTCCATATTCCTGAAGGTGTTGACAATCATTGGTATGCAGTAGCAGACCTAGGTGAGAAAGCTAAGTTCCTATGTTTTCATGGGGATAATATTCGTGGAAGTATGGGCTTACCTTTCTATGGTTACAACAAAAAGATATTGGGTTGGAAAGCATTAGCTTCACAAGAGTTAATGGAAGACTTTACCCACGCAGTATGCGGTCATTACCACACACCAACAGCACTATATATTAATGATGTTCGTGTATGGGTCAATGGCTCTACTGAAAGTTATAACAGCTATGCACAAGAACAACTAGCAAGTATGGGCAGACCTTCACAATACTGTTTGTTTGTGAAACCTGACAAGGGGGTTACTGCTGAGTATCTTGTCAATTTAGAGGAGTGACATGTCACACATATGTTACAGTTGTGGAAAGGCTCTCTATGTTAAGAGAGGCTATCTAATGTGTATCAACATGGTATGCAGACTGTATCTAACAAAACAATATGTAAAAGAAGAACAAGCTCTTTAGGTAATAACAAAGGAGGATAATGGCTAAGTTCGATTTAAACAGTTATGAAACTGTTGAAGAAAGGCTCAAGAAGTTTTGGGCAGACAATCCTAATGGAAGGATTGATACACAAGTGGTACACATTACTGATGATGGTTCGTGTGTCACTATCAAAGCAGAGGTATTTCCTGATGCAAAGGTAGTCTTACCTGTATCAACAGGAATAGCTCAAGAAACAAAAGGTCAAGGTGGCTTTGCTAATGCAGATGCATGGATGGAAAACTGTGAGACATCTGCTATAGGTAGGGCTTTGGCTAATTGGAAGTATCAAGGTACTGACAAAGCTAGACCAAGTAAAGAAGAAATGAGTAAGGTTTCATCATCAAAGCCATTACCAAAAGAGAATAAAGCAGGGGTTTCAACAAGCCCAAAAACACAAGCCCCTGCTAGTTCTCCTGTGAAAGATATATCAGAAGCAGGATTTGGTGATGTTAAGTTTGATAAGCACGCTAGTGGTGAGCCTGCAATCAATGATAAAGGATTGCTATGCCCATGCGGTGCAATGGTCAAGTACTATACAGACAAAGAAAAGACAAAACCAACAAGCCCTGACTTTAGATGTACAGCTATGGGTAACTGTACTGCAGGTGACACTGTAGATGGTAGGGTATTTGCTAAGTCTTGGTGGATGGATAATAAAGCAACACCAAATAGTTGGAAAGACTTTGCTGCAGTATCAAATGGTATGACTTTACCAAAGGCTAAATCAATGGATGATATTGGTCCAGGTGAAGCACCCTTCTAATTAAACAAGCAAGAGCCGAGGTAGAAAGGATAACACCCTCGGCTTTGCTATTTAAACTACTTGCTAATTTGTTTTTTAGCGTATGTTTTCACAACTGCTAGTGCAGCACCACCACCTGCTAATGCAGCTAACTGAATTGTTTCAGCTTCTACACCAACTAATGGGGCAACTGTTAATGCACCAATGAACGCTTCAATGAAGGTCCATGCAGTTCTTTCCAACATGTCTTTTAAGTCATCACTCATTTTGTAACTCCATGCATCATTCCAAGGAGTCCACCATAAGTCCTTCTTGAACTTACCCTCTTGGTTTCTTCTTCTATTATTCTTTTCGAATAAATCTGACATTATGTTATTACCCTTCCGCTAAGTTTAGATTTAATAGTCAATACATTACCATTGATTTCCTGTAGCTTTTCATACACTGAATCTGCTAACACCATATGGTCTTTAGCTTTATTGTCTATTTCTTTTTCTAATAATTTATTAATAGTTGTATATTCAATAGTAACTTTCTTACCCTGAAGTAATTGATTAGCAACCTTTGCATACATTTTCTTATAAGCAGCAGTACTTGAACCTATGAAACCATCTTTAGATATTTCTAAATCTTGTTGTGTTTCTCCTACAATTAAACAACCTGATGTATGTTCATCAGTGTTACCAGTGTGTATAAGTATATAGGTAAAGTTAGGCACATCTTGTATGTGTAACATACCATAGTGTGCATTCTTATACCTTTCTGAATACTTAGCGTGGAATCCACCTGTCTTTCTAAATTGTATATCATATGTACCTTCAGGTATACAAGTCTCATGCATAACCTTTACTGCTTGATACTGGTCTTCAAGTGTATAACACTCAAATAAACCATCTATAAATAGCAACCCATTGGTTGCATCTGTTCCGAATTGTGTTCTAACAACTGTGAGTTTCACCTATACCTCCATACTTACAGTGGCACACGCTTATATGTGTTCCATTCTTATCTATATAAGTGTAGCAGTTACTTTCCTCCACAGCATCCACCACCACAACATTCTCCATTTGCCATGTTATTCTCCTTTCCTAAATCCTATTGTTAATAACCATACAGCTAATGTAATTACAGTAGCTACGCCTGTCACCTGCTGTGCAGACCCTGTCAATGTCAGCGTTGCAATAATCAAACCAACCAAAGTCCAACTAAGGTTTAATGTTTCTTTAATTGCTTCAACAAACCATTTCCACAGTTTATTTATCATATCTGTCTCCTAAATACGAAAGCTGCCATACTAGCTATTCTAGTCAGAATAACTGGCACTACAACTTCTTGTGCTTTTTCCCTTTGGTCTGATGTCATATCATCACCAATGTTACTTATTGTTATACCTTCAAAATCTAAATCAACAAATGTTTCTATAGGATTCTCTAAAAATGCTTCATACTGTACCTCTGTTACAACATCAGCAAGTGTGTAGTTCTCTACATCTGCATTCTCTACAGCTCTTTCTACATATTCCTCTACAGCTTCAGCTACTACCTCATCTTCTTTGACAGCTTCAGCAATAATCTCAACATCATCTTCTTCTACTTGTAATACTTCTGCTACGACTGCAACTTGCTCTTCAGATAAATCTTCTACATTTTCTATAGCTTCTTCAACAACAGCTTGTACAACTTCTTGTACTTCTTCAGTAGCTTGGTCTAAATTTTGTACACCAATATCATTGACTTGTTCTATAACTTCTATAACTTCTTCAGTAGTAACTTCTTCTATAACAATATCTTCAATGACTTCTTCTACTTCAGCAACTTCTACAGCTACCTCTTCTTCAGTAAGTTCTTCTACAATAACTTCTTTAGGTACTTCTACTTCCTGTACAACTTGGTCTTTGACATCTTCCTCTTGAACTGTTTCTTCTCTGATGATGTCATCTCCTGGTATCTCTTTATCCAACTCATCTTCTACAACCTCTTCTTCAATAACAATAATTATATCTTCAGGTATGTCCTCAAATATAATTTCTTCTTCTTCAAACTTAAACTCTTCTTCAAGTTCCTTGACATCAATCTTAACTTCCTCTTCAACAATATCTTCTTCTTTGATAGGTTCAGGTTCTTTAACTTCATCTTCCACGACCACATCAAGTACCACAACATCATCATCAGGAAGCTCTTCTTTGGTATCTCGTTCTTCATCAACAACTATTATAACTTCTTCTACAGGTTCTTCTTCAGGTATATCACAATCTCCACGCTCTATCTGTGCATCAGTCATATAACAACCATACTTCTCTTCATTAGCTTTACGCTGATTATCTCTATCAACAGTGCCATCTTCTACTTCATATGTTTCATATTCTGCTTTAGAACCATCATCCATTACAACCTCTACCTTTGGAGGTGGAGGAGGTGGAGGAGGTGGTGGAGGTGGCACAGTAGTAGTTGTTGTGGTAGTAGTAGTTGTGCTAGATGTAGTAGTGGTATCAGGTACAGTAGTTGTACTTGATGTAGTGGTTGTAGTTGTAACTACATAAGGATTACAAGCATCTGTTCCTGTAGGTGCTGACCAATCTGTTTGGTTAAATTCAAATGCAACACCTGCATAAATGTTATAAACACTTTCAGTAGTTAAAGTAGAAACACTATTATCTGTTTCATTATTACTTCTAATTGCAAAATAAAAGTTTTTTCCTGATAAATCTGCGAAGTAATATTTTAAATCATCATTACTAAATGTATAATATTGCCAAGTATTTGTTT
>Ga0213858_10000980_pt1 | contig 13460 bp, 9 predicted proteins | sample PICome_FD_160122 | JGI IMG/M metagenome (GOLD analysis project Ga0213858, IMG submission 160122) | Coastal seawater microbial communities near Pivers Island, North Carolina, United States - PICO245 | ecosystem: Environmental > Aquatic > Marine > Coastal | place: USA: North Carolina | collected... | reverse complement strand
CGGTCGCTTCGATTCCAATCACATAGTCTCTCAAGGTGCCGAAACTGTACTCGCGAGGGCCACACAAGTCGCGATAGATCATATCTGCGATTGAGAGTGAATCGCTTCCAGAGTCAATTGGCAGTTGCTGCGATTCAGTTGCCAGAACGGACTGCAGTTCTCCATAAAGCATTTCGGCCCGAATGGTGATTGTCAGATCCCGAGCTGGGTAGTCAATCACATTACTGGTGGGATCGGGAGGACTGGAATCCTGATTCATGGCTGCTCCGGAAGGCGAGGAGACCAACGACCGCGAAGAATCGAGTGCCGATTGGGGTGGCAATCTAAGATGTTAGGAAGATTCAACCGGGGATTGAAATCCAATAGTGGATGGAAGCAAAGAACTCACGGGAGTTTCAGCAGCGCAAGAGAAAGCCTCTGGCAGAATCACTGAGCAAAATCTGTTGACGCCCAATTCACAGAAATAAAGTGGGCACCCGACGCCCGGGTCATGTGATCCGAACATGGTCGGCTTGACATTCGGCCAGAATCAGACCGGGTTCCCGTTTGGGTAAATCTGTAGGGTCAACTTGTTTTGCTGCAGCAGAAACTGTCAGAGGCTCTGGCAGACGATACGGATCGTCTGCAGGAACTGCAAGAGAATCACGCCAGCTTTCCTGTCGGTGTACTGCTGTGGATGCAACGTGAATTCTGGGCGGAATCGGCGAATCGGGAAGAAGCTGCAGGCCAGGCCCGGACTTTTCTGTCACTGCGGCCACGGAAGAGAAGAAAAAGCTTGTATCCTGAATGAGAGAGATCGAATCACCCGACATTCGCGCATAATATTCTGCCTGTTCAAATGACTCGAAGGAGAAGCAACTTGAGTGCTGCTGCAGAAGCTGAATTCCCGGAACCTGCCTCCACATTTGCAGAGTTAGCTGCATCGCGGCGTCTCTGGATCGATGAGGTACTCCGTCCCTGGTGCACTACAGCAACAGTCAGCCAACTGCGACTGGCGGAGTTGGAGTGGCTGGATATCGCAGGCCGTGCAGATACGCAGTCCACACTCTGGACATGGGCGTGGAGCCGTTTCCCGGACATTGTGCACGGAGAACTTTCCGGGATTAATGAGACTCATCGCGTCAAAGTGGTGACGGCATCCGGTGAAGTGCTTTCCGGATACCCTGATGGCCGCAAGAGCGAGCGAGGCAAACTTTTTCTGCTTGGAAACAATATCGACGGTGATCTGGTGCACCTTCCGGAAGTCAGCCTTGATGACATTACAGAAATCCGCAGATGTTCGGATCAGCAGGAAGACGAGGTGTCTGTTTCGTCATGAGCCGTGAGAAACTGATGAATTAGACACCGGGCTGTGTCCTCAAAGAACTTACGGTAGAATTCAGGTTTCTTGGATTACGGTCTCCATCGAATGCTGGAGATGGTTCCAACAGCAATGCCTCGATTTTCCAGCGGTAGTCGGGCAATTCGTTCAGGAGAGGGCTGAGTCATGTTTCACCACGTTGCCGGGCGTTTGATAATCACGCTGTTAACCGCTGCGCATGGTCTGACTCTTGCCAGTGGATGGTGTTCGCAGGAGTCTGAGTCGCCGCCGGTCCTGACATGGAAGTTCGAGGGTGGTGAATTTGACGGTGTGGGTAAGGCTGCGGTTATTTCAGCTGTTCGGGGGAAGCCGACGCTGGAAGTATCCGGTCCGCGCCCGCCCGAATTTCCTCACTTTGATGAGCGCAATTCTGCTCTCAGGCTTGATGGGAATTCCTGGCTGGAGTTAGTCGATCCGCCGGATGGTTCCTGCAGGTTTGCAGAGGGCGACACGATCAGTATCGAAACGTGGGTGCGTGTCTCCGAACTGAAGAATGGATCTCAGGTTTACGTCATCGGAAAGGGGCGTCTGGGCAGTAAGGGAAAGCCCCGCGACAACCAAAGTTGGGCATTGCGATTAAGAGGCGTGGACGGCTCCGCGAGGATTAGTTTCCTGTTTCGTTCGCTGGACGAAGAAAGCGCTGCTGCGGAGGCGGGCAGCCGAGCCGGTGAGTTTCATCGCTGGAATTCGGATCTGGGATTTGTTCCTGATGGAGAGTGGCACCATATCGCTGTCAGTTTTCAGTTTTGCGGAGAAGCGCAGCCAATCGGCTGGGTTGATGGGAGTGTTACCGGCGGGACGTGGGACATGGGAGCAGCCGGATTCCAGCGCCGACCGGTAATCGACGATGATGCGATCTGGATCGGCAGTTCAATGGGCGGTAATGCGAGCGGTACATTTCGCGGCGAGCTCGACAATATCGCGGTGTATCGTCGGGAGCTTCGCCCTGATGAAATCGCAGACCGGTGGGTGACGACGAGGCCGGCGGGATTCTTACCGGAGTTGGCGGACAGTGATGTTCCGGTTGATTCCGTCACAGTGGAAGTCAGGGAGCGAGTTCAGGTTGCCGAGCCATGGGCACGCGAGGGGACTCAGGTTACTCAGCGATGGCAGCAACCGGTCGCGGCGCTTCACCGGCTGCCAAGGCATTACATTAAGGGTGGTTTGGCAGGAGATCGAACAAACCCCTCGACTCTGCGACTTCGCACAATTGTGGAAACTCCCGAGTGGAATGGCCGGGTGCTGATCAGAGCTCGCAGTCAAGCAAGGCTTCTGGTGGATGGGGTGGTCACTGCACAGCTCGGTATGATGTCGAGTGCAGCAAGCGGTCACCAGGAGGTGCCAGAGCCGCCCGCGCCTCATTATCCCCAGATGCATCCCGTTGCATCGGGTTGTCAGGAGGCTGTGGTTCCACTGTCGCTTACCGCCGGGCAGCACATGTTTGAACTGGAGACGCTGGTTGGGGGCCGCAACATGCGATTGGAGATCGGGGACACACTGATCGCCTTCAGTGATGACGGGAGTCGTTTTTATCTTCCGGGGCACACCGATCGGCACTGGAGCCTTGACGAATCAGACTGGCAGGAATTTCTCGGAGTTCAGGAACAGTTTCTCAGAGAGCATGAAGCAGAGACTCGCCGTAGTGTGAGTATTGCTGAGTCAGAATACTGGGCTCAGCGGCACCGTAGAATTCAGGAATGGATTGGCTTTGCTGCGTCCGAATTGTCGTCGAACGATATTGATGACATGCTACTTGAGGGGCTGCAGAGCAGGGGGCTCACACCGTTACCGAAAACGGATGAGCTGGCGTTTCTGCGGCGGTTGACCTTGAATACGGTTGGTGTGATTCCTTCGGCGGAAGAGATTGCGTGGTATCTCAACCTTCCTGCGGCTAACCGAAGGTCTGCCGCTGTCAGCAGGTTTCTGGAAGACCCGCGGTGGGCAGATCACTGGGTTTCGTACTGGCAGGACGTCCTTGCCGAGAACCCGGGCATCCTCAAGCCTGAGCTCAACAATTCCGGCCCGTTCCGATGGTGGATTTATGAAGTGTTCCGAGACAATCGGTCGACAGATCGATTTGCAACGGAATTGGTCATGATGCGAGGAAGTCAGCTTGGCGGAGGCCCCGCCGGTTTTTCGCTTGCCACCCAGAATGATGTGCCGATGGCCGAGCGAGCCATTGTTCTTTCAGCAGCATTTCAGGCACAAAATCTGGCATGTGCAAGGTGTCATGATTCTCCTGTCAACGGTGTGAGCCAGGAGTCCCTGTTTGCGATGGCCTCAATGCTGAACCGCGGGGCTTTGCGGGTCCCTGAGACAAGCAGCGTTCCTCGGGGGCCTGACGGGCAACGTCATGCCGCAGTGACCGTGAGTTTGGAGCCCGGTTCTGTTGTTGAGCCGTTTTGGGCGTTCGCGGAAAAGTCTGACAGCGGGGAAGCATGGGATGAACTCCTTCGAACATCATCTGACACTCGTGAGCAGCTGGCATTGTATCTGACGCATCCACAGCATTCCCGGTTTGCGGAAGTAATTGTGAATCGCCTGTGGCATCGCCTGTTTGGCAGGGGCTTAGTGGCCAGCACCGATGACTGGTTCGAGGGCGAGTCTCAACATGCGGAGTTGCTTGCGGCCCTCGCTCGGCACCACATGGCTTCGGGATATAACTTGAAAGCGACCGCCGAGCTGATTATGAACAGTCACGCGTGGCAGCGGCAGGCAGCGCCATCGGAATCACCCGTTGCACAGCATTTCGGGGCCGTTACGCTGCAAAGGATGACAGCCGAGCAGATTGTAGACTCCCTGTACGTGGCTGTTGGCAAGCAATTCGACGCCGAGAAACTTACGCTGGATCCCGAAGGACGGAGACCGGCATCAACGTTTCTGAACCTTGGTGCACCTGCGAGAGCCTGGGAGCTTTGTTCGCTTTCGAATGAACGAGACCGTCCTGCGCTGGCACTTCCTGTTTCACAGAGCCTCGTGGATCTGCTCTCCGTTTTTGGGTGGCGCGAGTCCAGAACCCACACGCAGACCGTTCGCGAGACTCCGGCAACTGTTCTGCAGCCGCTGACGATGGCCAATGGCAATGCCGGGCACCGAATTGTGCAGTTCAGCGACAATTCATCGCTGACCGACGTTGCTCTGGAAAGCGAATCGCCGGAGGAGTTACTGAGGGAGTTCTTTCTGAGAACGCTGACACGTCCTCCCCATCAGGATGAGAGCCGCCAGTTTCTGGAAGAACTCTCACCGGGATTCGGTAACCGTCGCATTGCCGGGGCATCGCGGGGATTCATGCGTGGTCGCCAAAATGTCGTCAGCTGGTCAAACCATCTGAATGCCGAAGCAACACGGATCAAGCAGGAGCAGGAATCTGCTGCACGGCTTGGCGACCCACCAACAGAGCGCCTCGAGGCAGAATGGCGATTGACGGCCGAAGATATCGTGTGGGTGCTGCTGAATTCTCCCGAGTTTTGCTTTATTCCCTGACTGTGCGGTGCCCTCATACCACTGATGTCTAAATTCGTTTTCAGCAGATAAGAGGGGCACTGGAATGTCGCAGCCTCGAATGGTGATTGGAATCTGTGGCGGATCAGGATCCGGTAAGACAACCTTCGCACGAGAAATTCAAAACGAGGTCGGGGCAGACCGGGTTTCGATGCTGCAACTGGATGCGTACTATCGCAATTGTTCTGAGCTGCCGCGTCTTGAAGACGGCACCGAGAACTGGGATCACCCGGATGCTTTGGATTTGGAATTATTTCGTCAGCATCTTGTGCTGTTGCAGTCTGGCCAGGCGATTGAGTGTCCGGTCTATAACTTTGCCACTCACTCACGAGAGTGCGAGACGATTTCTGTCCAGCCTCGAAGAGTTGTGATAGCAGAGGGCGTAATGCTGCTGGCAACACAAGATCTGCAGCAGTTGCTGGATCTGATTGTATTCATCGATGTGCCAGCAGACACTCGGCTGGCTCGCAGGATGAGACGTGATATCACGCAACGCGGAAGGACTCCCGAATCGGTTCTCGATCAGTATCAAAAAACAGTTCAACCGATGCATGATCAGTATGTAGAGCCAGGGAAGCATTCTGCCCATCTGATCGTACCGCTGCAGGCGGCAAATCAGTCGGCAGTGAACGTCGTTGCGGCTGCTGTTCGGGGCGCAATGAACGATGAAGATCAATCGGGCAGTTGACCGTTGCCGGAGAGTTTGGTCTTTCGAAGTACTCTATCGCAGCGTCGTTGAGCAATGACAGGAATCTGGAGCAGGTGATGGCAGAGGAATCTCAGGGCAGGATTCATGTAACGCGAATTGGGCGGCCGGATGCCGGCGTGGCCCCCCCCGCAACGCCACCGTTGTACCAGACGGCTGCGTTTGATGTTGCCGATCTCGACCAGCTGGAGCAGATCAACGAATCTGCAGTGGGGTACATCTACACTCGAGACAACAATCCGAACCACGAGGCACTGGCCGGCAGCATCGCTGCTCTGGAAGGAGCGGAATGCGGGGCGGTTTTTGCTTCAGGCATGGGCGCTTTGGCGGCAATCTGTCTGAGTCTGGCAACTTCCGGAGATCATCTTGTGATGTCGGCAAGTCTGTACGGGAAGACGCTGGTTCTTGGCAGTCGACTGCAGGCACTCGGGATTCGCGTCACATACTTTGATGTGACGCGGCCGCAGAATCTTTCTGAACACATCACGCCGCACACAAAAGCTGTACTCATTGAAACCGTGGCGAATCCACTGCTGGAAGTCGCTGATATTCCGGCTCTGGCAAAGATCGCCGGAGAAGTGCCGCTGATTGTTGATTCGACGTTTACCACGAGTGAATTAATACGCCCTCTGGAGCATGGTGCGGCAATCGTGATGCACAGCGCTTCGAAGTACCTGAATGGTCATGGAGACGTTTTGTTGGGTGTTGCGGTTGGGGGCAGCGAACACATTCAAAAGATCCGTGAGACGGCCAGTGTGTTTGGTCAGAATGCAAATCCGTTTGAGTGCTGGATGACTCAGCGAGGGCTTCGAACACTTCCGCTGCGAATGAAGCAAATCTGTGAAACGACCCGAGTTCTGGCGGGATTTCTGTCAGGACATTCGGAGGTGAAACGCGTTTGGTACCCCCTGTTGCCAGACCACCCTTCGCATGCGGTCGCGCAACGGTTCTATCCGCAGGGCACTGGCGGCATCCTGAGTTTTGAGTTGCAGACTGATGCCGATTCGGGTGCAGCGAGGGTGAATCGATTCATGATGGCTGCGAGCGAGATTCCTTTTTCCCCAACCCTTGCTGATACCCGAACCACGTTTTCGCATCCTGCTCGGACTTCGCATCGGCATCTTGCGGCTGAAAAAAAACAGGCCGTGGGGATCACCGATTTGCTTGTGAGGCTCTCGACAGGGCTGGAGCCGGCAGAAGTCCTGATCGGAGAACTCGACCACGCACTTCGCGACTCTGCCTAGGCGGACGGAGTTCTGCGGGCGGTATTGGACCTGGCCGGCGTCAGCTGAAGAGTTCTGTGACAGCCTGTCCACGTGCCAGGGGCAGCGGCCGATTCAGATTGTCATGAACTTCCTGGTTGTAATCGATGCCCAGGCTGTAGAACAGCGTCGCTGCAAGGTCACCGATGGTTACCGGATCCCGATCCGGGACAGCGCCGTACTTGTCCGATGCTCCGTAAACGGCCCCACCGGTCACTCCGCCGCCAGCCAGCAGGACTGTGTAGCACTTTGGCCAATGATCTCGGCTGCGATTAGCGTTGATTTTGGGTGTGCGGCCAAATTCCCCCATCCAGACAACAAGCGTCTCTTCCAGCAGGCCTCGATCAGAAAGATCGTTCACCAGCGTCGGCAGGGTTTGATCGGTCAGTGGTAAGTGCCATTCCGGGAGGATTTCATACATGCGAGTATTATCAAAACCATGCGTGTCCCACCCACCATCGGTCTTGCTGCGCCCCCCGATACTGCGTGAAAAGTAGACGGTTACAAACTTTACACCGTGTTCAATCAGGCGTCGTGCCAACAGACAGCCCTGCCCGTAAGTTGTACGGCCGTAGGCATCTCTCACCGCATTCGGCTCAGCTGACAGATCGAAAGCTTTGCGGATTTGTTGAGATGCCAGCATTTCAAGACTGCGGTCGTAAAAGGCACTCAGCCCGCGAGCCACAGCAGACTGTTCCAGCCGCTCCGTCTGACGATTAATCAATTGCTGCAATTCACGGCGATTATTCAGTCGATCAAGTGAGAGACTTTCGGGCAGACTCAGTTGAGGAAGCTGAAAGTTCTCTGCGTTTGGGTCTTCCTCGAAGAAGAGCGGATCGTGCCGCTTGCCAAGAAAGCTGGCGCGTTGCCCGGGAGTTGTGGACCCATCTGCGATTCGGTGAGGGTAGGCGACGTATGTGGGCATCCCGTTCTGATTGGGAGCCACAGCATCCACAACCGAACCGTAGCCGGGAAACAGATCGAGAGACTCTCTGAGTCGCTGATCATCGATAGGCGGTTCGACTCCGGTCAGGGCAGTATAGCCAGCGGAGTTGTGATTGTTCATGCGGTGGTGAACCGTCCGAATCTGCGCAAATCGATGCATCATCTGCGCTGTTCCGGGAAGATGTTCACAGACATGCAACCCGGGCACGGATGTCGAAATGGGTTGATAAAGAGATCGATAGCCATCGGGTGCAGTAGGCTTCATGTCGAAAGTATCAACATGGCTTGGACCACCCCACTGAAACAGGAAGATTACACGTTTTGCCTTGCCGCCACCGCCGGGCTTGAGCTGCGAATCTTCGGCCTTCAACACGTGTGGATGATTCAACCCCAGCAATCCCGCCCCGCCAACACGAAGCAGCTGTCGGCGATGGCAGTCCACAAGTTGATGCAGCATGGAGTTCTCCATTGAATCAGAGACCGGATCTTGTTTATCGGCGTACGAGAAACTCATTGGAGTTGAGAACTGCCCAGACGATGTCTTCAAGGCTTTTCCGGCGATCGGTTGATGAGAGCAGATAGGTTTTCATCGCAGTGAGTTCATTCTCTGAGGGAGCTCTGGTGAGAGCGTTCCACCAGATTGACGAGATAAATGCGTCATCACTCTCGTTCGCGTCAAATGATGAATCAATGCGATTTCCCTGCCGCAGCATAAGTTCGCTGACAAGATCGCCACTGACCAGTTCCATGGTCTGCGCGAGCGTTGTCTCTGTGGAACGCTCACATTCGCAGGTCAGGAGCCTGCCAGGTTTGCCGAACAGTGTAAGGAAGCGATCACCTGATTCCGGTCTGCTGTATCGGTGACCCCCATTGCGAACCCCCGGCAGCTGCGCAGACCGCAGCCCAGCAGGATGTCCTCCAAATTCCGGCGACACGCCGAGAACCTGACAGATGCTGTCAAGCATTTGCTCTGCGCTCAAACGACGAGCAACCGTATGCGAAAACAGAACTTCATCATGCCGATTCGTTGCATTGCCAGCCGATGACAGTTGCCAGACTGCAGAGTTGAGAATCAACCTCATCAACGGGCGCACTCGCATACCACCCTGAACAAATCGCTGTGTGATCAGTTCAAGAAGCTGAGGATTTACTGCCGGATTCGTGCTTCGGAAATCATCGATTGGGTCCACAATGCCGCGGCCGAGCAGATGAAACCAGATCCTGTTTGCCTGACTGGCCGCAAAGCGATGGTTGGTGTCATCGGCAAACCAGTCGGCAAGGACCAGCAGGCGGTCCTTCTTTTCCCCCAGTTGTTCTCGCAGATCCTGAGAGCTGCTGCCGAGGAATCGAAGGGGCGCTGGTTTTCCGGTGGTGGGGTTTGCGCTTTCCCCGGTGGATTGAAGGTACACAATCTGCTCGCCGTCAAACTCATGCTTGTCATTCGAATCACGGCGGCGATTTTCAAGGATCTTGTAATCCAGCCGGGAAAAAAACCCTGTCCAGCCGTAGTAGTCATCCTGAGTCCATCGGTCAAAGGGATGGTTGTGACACCTTGCACACTGCAGCCGAATGCCAAGGAAAACCTGAGCCGTAGCCTCCGCGCGTTCTTCCGGTTTTCTGAGCGCCCGATAGAAATTTGCCGGCGGCGATGAATAAGTACTGCCACGGGCAGCAATGATCTCGGCCGCGAACTCGTGCAGTGGTCGATCGCTGGCAACTTGTGATCGGATCCAGTGATAGAACACACCAACTCCCTTGGTGTCCAGCGTCTTGTCTTCCACGCGCAGAAGGTCTGCCCAGCGGAGAGTCTGAAAGTCGACAAAATCAGGAGTATCCAGAACGTGATCGATGAGTTTCTCGCGACGCTGCGGGTCTGTTGAGGACAGAAATTGACGAGCCTGTTCCGGATCCGGGAGACGGCCGGTGAGGTCAAGATACAGACGGCGCAGGAACGTGGTGTCGTCGCATAATTCTGAGGGATTGATCTTCAGCCGTTTCAGCTGTGCAAAGACAAGATCGTCGATCTCATTTTGTGGGGAGGGTGCCGAGAACTCGAACGCTGGTCGATTCGGCACATGTTCGACTGTGCATACTGACTGCAGTTGTAGGTATCGCACGGTGATGGAAGTCTGTTGGGAGAAGTCAGAGTCCGGGAATGTGACTTTGCCGGCCTGTGAGATCTGGACCGCCGGATTAGAGGACTCAAATACAACGAGGTCGGTGACATTTTTCTTTGTACCGTCAGCGAAGACCGCCGCAGCACGAAGATGTAACTCGGTCTGCGATCCCTGCAGCGTTGCATGCGGCGGACTAATAAAGAGAGAAGAGGCACTCGGTGCGTTGTCGGAGTCGTCCGGCATACCGTCTGCAATCCAGTCGTGGATGACGCGGTATTCTGAACTGTCCGGTGAAAACCTCCTGCCTCCTTCGTGGGGAACAGTCATCAGTGGCTTTCGCAGCAGCAGGCTGTTGGCGGGATTCAATCGATTGATGCGTCGTGCGGCGAGCGTCCGGGTTAGTGTGGTGAAATCCCGTTTCGGGTATTGCCCCCGCAGCGAGAGTTGCAGCCCTCCCTTCCCATTCTGGTTGCCATGGCATGTTCCGAGAGAGCATCCGGCCCGTGAAAGCACAGGCATGACCTCATTGCGAAATGATGGCGGAGTTTGACACCTTGCGGAAGCCTGCAGGACGATTGCGAGAGGCAGCAGGATCATCAGACGTGGTAAAGTAGTCTTCAATTTTGGAGAGCCTGCTGTCAGGGTATGTGATATCAATTCATGGCGATGGGGCGAATGCACGTCGGTATTGCTGTCAGCGCAGGCGGCAGATCTACACTTGATATTGCCGGCCTTTTTCTAAGAGCGGCGGGCTCAGGACGCGGGTTTCCTGCGGAATGATGGATTTTGAATTCCTCCCGCCGAACCCTGTGCAAATGAGAACATGACCACTGTGAGACTGAAATGGAAGACGGCTGCTCTCTTATCGCGTGATTTTGCGTGCTGATCCACCAGATCTGTTTGGGTCGTGGAGGAGAAATCGTATTCGGCTCAACAAGCCAACGAGCGGAACAAAAAAACGGCCACCCTCGCAGGCGACCGTTGATTTGATCTGGAAACAGATAGTTTCGGACAAGGGTCTTATTCAGTTTCAGGCTCTGCGTCAGAGGCCACGGCTGAATCGGAACCGTTCAGCATAGACATCTTTGTGTCCATTGTCGGTGGCGCCTCGTCTTCCATATCAGGCTGTGCTGTGGAATCGCCACCGCCACATCCGATGCCTGTAAACAGAAGGGATGCAAAGGTGAGCGAGGTCAGAAAAGACTTCATCAATCAAACTCCCGGAGAGGGAAACGAGAAAGCACGAAAAAAAAGCGTCCGGCCATCACATGTCCGGACGCAGGAGTTGTCAGTGCGTGATCAGAACGGAAGTTCAACCGTCTCCCCGCCACTGCGAGTCGTCAAAGCCTGAAGGACCGTCTTGTCAGCGTTGTATGACAGGAACTGTACCGATCCATCAACCATACCGAACTGAGCTCCACCAGCGTGATGGCTCCAGAAGTGGTACATGTCTTTGTAAACGTTTTTCTTGCCCTGCTGATAGTAGCTGGGCTCGTTACCAAGCTGGGAAAGCCCACCGCCAAAGCACTCTTCCATTCCGAGGACCACATCGGCGACACCGAAGCCGTAGCCATCAGCACCCCATCCGGCGACAATCCAGCCGTAACCCTTGCCGTCGGGAACATGGCGTTCCCCAAAGAACAAGGTGTTGGACGTTCCATCAGTCACGTCACGGAATCGGGTTGACGAGTTCACGTACAGCATCCCATCCTGGCCGGTGACCTGGGCGAACTGGCCGCCGCGGGGGTCGGGTCCACTGTAGGTCCGCTGCTGCTTGTAGGTGTGTGTACCGATCACACCGAGGTAGCTACTGACTGCGGCACCGTTCGGCATGGTTCCCCAAACGCCAGCGGCATTTGGATCAGATGGGCACATGAATGTTGGCAAGTTCACAGAGGTAATCGCGTTTCCATCCTGCATCTTGAGCCACCATGGCCAGGCACCAGGGCCATCCTGTGGATTCATCTGGTTGTAGATGTTGGCTTGTTCAAGAAACGGCAGACTGTAGAACATCCAGGAGTAGCATGGGCCTTCAGCAGGATAAGAAGAACCAGCGAAGCGATAGCCACCTGGTGTTTCCGGGTAGTTATTCTGAGAAGTCCACCATCCTCGTCCAATACTGATTCCGACTGGGAATCGACCCTTAACGTCATGGTGGTTGTGCAGTGCCAAAACCATCTGCTTCAGGTTGTTTTTGCACTGAGTCCTGCGTGCAGCCTCGCGAGCCTGCTGTACAGCAGGCAATAACAGCGCGACCAGAATCGCAATGATTGCAATCACGACCAACAGTTCAATCAACGTAAATCCGCGTCTGGTCGACACTGATGTTGGTATCTTTCGTCGCAGCATTCGTACGGCCTTTCGTGGCGAAAACAAAGAAACCTCGGACATCGAGGAAGATCACAGGCAAGGAGTGAATCAGACTTGAAGTCTGCTCCAAGGTAAGGGCCAACTGAAGCAGTTGACAACGTCTTCAAATAAATGCGGCCTTAGTGTAAGCAAAAGGGACGCCAAATCACGGATTTCTGTATCGATTTCGCCCGGATAATCGCAAAAACCCCAAGGATCAATCCGATGCAAACCGGTTCCGGCAGTCAGCAGCATTTTCTGGAAAGAGACAAGAACTGCGTTCCCATCGAACAATCAAGCAGTCCATTGGGCAACTCGTGCACAGCTGTTTCGAACTGCGGGGCTCGCATTGACTTCAGGAACGTGTACGAGATACCGCGTTTGAAACCGATTTCTTTCAGATTCTCGGCAAACTGCTGGTCTGAGCTTTGAGAACGCCGACGGGGGACTCAAGATTGCTCGGTGCACAGGTGTTGGTGCCTCAAATTTGGGCATTTGGCGGGTGAGCTTGATGCGGAGGAGGGTGACAATTCCAGGACTGATCAGAATCAACCAGGGGTTGGGGTTGGAACTGGGCAAGATTCTGCCAGACCGTCTTAGTCGAACGCGGTTCCCCCCCCAAACTCGCGCATTGTCACTTAATCCGAGGGGAAAAAGAGGATTTCTTGTTTTTTTGGCTGATCAGAAGTTCCTACGCTGGCTTTTCGAGTCGTTCTGTAGTGTCCTAGGTTCAAGACAAGTTTCTGCGGGGGCATATGATTTGCTGCCGACAACGACGGTCGAATGAATCCGCCAGCACTTTTTTGTTGCCGTCTGTGGTTGATCAATTGCGGTCGATGCAAGGGTAAGACCTTCCTTCGGTGTAGTCAGGCCGTAACAAGCGTGTTGGTGATTGCTGTCCGAAATGCGGCTGTGAGTTTTTGCACGGCCTCGAAATACTGCACAAACAGTCTTTTGTTTTCGTTCTAATGATTTTTGGAGGTTTTTGAAATGAGAAGGTACGTCGCTTGCAGCCCTTCCGCGGACCGAAAGGCGTTTACGCTGATCGAACTCCTGGTTGTGATTGCAATCATTGCGATTCTGGTGGCGCTGTTATTGCCTGCTGTACAGCAGGCTCGCGAGGCTGCCCGTCGCACACAGTGTAAGAACAATCTGAAGCAAATCGTTCTGGCGGCACACAACCACCATGATGTGCATAATCGCTTCCCAATCGGGCATTA
>Ga0213858_10000978_pt1 | contig 13471 bp, 21 predicted proteins | sample PICome_FD_160122 | JGI IMG/M metagenome (GOLD analysis project Ga0213858, IMG submission 160122) | Coastal seawater microbial communities near Pivers Island, North Carolina, United States - PICO245 | ecosystem: Environmental > Aquatic > Marine > Coastal | place: USA: North Carolina | collected... | reverse complement strand
TGATGGCGGTAACTATAAGCTTGCCCCTTACGAAGAAATCTCAGAAGAAGAGTACTTAGATGCTATCCAAGACTTCCCTAGCATCGACTTCCAAAGACTTGCTGAGTTTGAAACTTATGACCAGGGGCAAGGCTCAAGTGAGATCGCTTGCACTGGTGGGACTTGTGAAATATAGAAAATAACCTTTTTTTTGTTTATTATGCAATCTCACTAACAAAAGAGGTTGCATTAATGAAGTGGTTAAGAAGACGAGAAGCAAGCATAGCCTTAAATATACCTTACCGCAGAGTAAGAACACTTGGCGATAATGGCACAATTCCCACCAAGTTTGTGGGTAGCATAAAGTACTATGGAGTACCTGGAGAGACAAACATAGAAGAGAAAACTAGCTCTGATTTCTTTGAGAAGACTTCTGATAAGTATATTTTTGACAAAGAAAGTGATGATTATCTTTTCTTTGGGTTACCTGATCAGCCACCAGTGGTCAGAGTGCCAAGAACAAGAATAGATGAGTTGATTAGCGATTACTCAAATGAAACAGGTGGGGCTACCATCAACCAGCTTGCTAGTAGGTATGAGCTATCAAGAGCTACTATAAAAAGCATTATTGGGTGGCTAGGTAAGACTCATGATTCTGCACCATTCTCAGATGAGACTTTAGCTATGACTGACGAAGAAAGTCTAGCAACATCTGTTCTGAAAGCAAAAGAACAAAGAGTTTTAGTAAAAGCTCAAAAACGAAGACTGAGAAGACATGAGGCTACACTAGATAATGAGGATTGGGTAAGGAGCTTTGTTACTGATTTGATTACCTCGCTACCTGAGTATAAAGAAGCGGTAGCCAAGCCTAAAAAGAAAAAGTATAAGAGCAAAAACTATGTAGCTGTACTAGGGCTTACTGACCTGCATATTGGCAAAAGAGGTATTGATGGATTCAACTCCGAGATTGCTTCCAAGAGAGCTATAAATACAATAACCGAAGCCTCTGTGAGAGCTGATAAAATGTGGGGTGTACCAAAGTTTTGGGTACTAACCATTGGCTCAGATATGCTTCATGTAGACAACTACCAGGGGACTACCCAAAAAGGCACACCGATGGACACTGATGTCGATGCAGTCGATATGATGTCTATCGCTTACAGAACTGTTGAAACTTTAGTGCTTCACCTACAAAAAAAAGCTCCTGTCAAAGTTGTAGCGATGACAGGTAACCATGACAGAATGTTAAGTGCGCTATTAGGCATGATGGTAGGCGCAAGATTCAATGAAGACCCAAATGTAGAGGTCATCGATGGCAGTCGTGGCAGCGCATACATACGATATGGTAACTCATTGCTTGGTTTTAATCATGGGGACTCTATCAAGCCCCACAACCTACCTAGTATTATGTCTGCGGAAAGACCACAGGATTGGGGTGACTGCAATGGCAATTGGGAGTGGTTTTCTGGTCACTTACATTCTTTAATTCTAAGAGTTAGTGAACATAATGGGTGCAGAGTATGGACAATGCCAGCACTGAGTGGTACTGATCGGTGGCATAAGTTAAATGGCTATGCTTTTAATCGTAAACAACTCGCTATGTTTAGAGTAGAGCCAAATGCTGGTGTCACAGCAGTTGAACTAATTGAGGGAAAAGATGACTAAGATAGATGTTTTGGATAAGGGCTTTGTTAAGCTTGTAGACGTGATGGGTTCTGATAAGAGTATCGTAAACTCAGCTAGAATTAGCTTTGCTAAACAGGTTGAAGAAATCGGACCAAAAGATGAGAAGTTGATTAAGTACCTTTGGGAACATAAGCATACCTCTCCATTCCGCCATGCTACATTGCAGTTCCATATCAAAGCTCCTTTATTTGTCTTACGCCAGTGGATGAAACACCAAGTGGGCTGTGCATGGAACGAGGTTAGTGGTCGCTATGTAGTCTTTGATGCTGAGTTTTACATGCCCGACACTTGGAGAGAGCAGCATGAGTCAAATAAGCAAGGCTCAAAGGGTGCTATCGAGAATCAAGCTGGGGCAAACCTACTTTACATTGATTCTATGCACTTTGCGATACAGCGTTATCTTGAACTACTTGATTTAGGCGTATGCAGAGAGCAAGCCCGAATGGTCTTACCTTTGTCACTGTATACAGAATGTTATTGGACAGTTAGCTTACAAGCTATGATGCATTTTCTTACTCTCAGAGAAGACTCTCACTCTCAGTTAGAGATTCAAGAGTATGCAAAAGCAATAAGAGAATTAAGTACACTACATTTTCCCATTAGTCTCTCTCTATAATCTGATAAAATCTCTCGTAACATTTAAACGAGGGAGAGTTTATGTTTGATCTAGCACAACTAGTCGTTGAAGCAAAAGAGATTGACCAATTTTATAGAGCAGGGGAGATAACAAACAAGGAAGCCGATTCATTACCGAACTACTTTTTTTGCCTCAAGACAGAAGATGGTAAACAAAGTGCTTTAGCGTATTATGATGACGAAACAGGTAAGCTAATCTTAATCAAGACTAAAGACTTGCAGTACCAAGGATTTAAGCCGAGGGATGGGGCGCAGTCATGTTTATTTTGGGCATTAAGACACAATGATTTGGTGGTTGGTCTTGGTTCTGCTGGAACAGGTAAAACCACAGTAGCTTTGGCTTACGCTCTTAATGAGTTGCACCGAAATGGCAAGGATATAGTCTTGTGTAAACCTACCACTTTTGTGGGTATGAAAAGCAATGCGATAGGGGCAATACCAGGAGATCACAGAGAGAAGCTTGAGGGCTACATGGACTCTTACTTCACAGCGATGAAGAAAATTATGGGAGAGACTTTTGAGCATCACCTTTATCAGCTAGAAGATGAGGGAAGAATCTACTTTAAGCCCTTTGAGCTGCTGAGGGGTCAGCACTTTGAGAATTGTGTAGTCATCATAGATGAAGCTCAGAATACGACTCCGCATGAGCTTTTAACTGCTGTATCAAGAGTTGGGGCTAACAGTACCTTAATTATACTTGGTGATCCTGATCAAATAGACTCTGGTCTAAAACGTGAGGAAACAGGGTTATGGAAGCTAATTTATAGTGATGCGTTCGATGAGTGTCCCTTTGCTGTTGGGATCAAACTAACAGCTCAATATAGATCAGCTATGGCTCATCTAGCTCAAGAGATTATTGAAGAACTCAGAGAAAAAGAGCAGGAAGATGAGGACTCAAATGACTAAAATCATTAGCTAATAAAAATATGTTGAAAATAATTTAAAAAAGTTATTGAAAACTATTTTTAGATAGACTATCTATTGTAAGTCAGTAACGACAACCAACTAATTAAAAAGACCTTTGGGTCAGAAAAGAGAAAAGAAATTATGAAAGACCAAGAACTAATAAAAGCTTATTATTCCGCATTAAAACTATTACGCACTCGGTGTGATGAAGAAACCATAAAAGCAGTTGAGCCACTTCTGCACTTGTTGATACAAAATAATAATAAACTTACTGGAATCAAAAATCAGCTAAGAAATCTTATCTTTGAAGCCGATATGCTTGATAATGAGCGTTTTCAATGTGACCTTATGGTAAGAGGATGGAATCCAAAAGACAACTAACCAAAAAGACCTTTGGGTCAGAAAAGAGAAAAAGAGAATGAAGTTTGATAAATATATTTTTGGTACTAAGAATCCAGCCACTCCCATTTATAAGATCCCAAACTCAAGTGTGAAGATCATTTCAGCTATCGACACCTGGCAAGTAGTAGCTCCACATTATGCTGTTGTTTTTAGAGATTTTGAAAAAGCAAAACGAAATGCGATATGGATAAATGAACAAATAGAGAAGTATGGCTCTTTACATAACTACTTAAAAGAAACGAACAGGAGAGCCATTCCAGTCCAATTTTAAATAGGAAACTGATTGATATACTAGCGTATAAATTAATGGATTAAGAAAAAGAAACAAGGATAAAGACAAATGAAAAAGCTAAAAAACTCAACTATCAAATCATATAACTTTGACCAACTCGCTAATCACATTCAACGATACACTGAGAGCGTAGACTGTGGCTACCGAACACTAAGACTAGGGCCAAACCAACTTCAAGTATTAACCGAAGCTGGTGACGCTTACTACTTTCAACAGAACTGCATTACTAAAAGCCAACTAATCCAACTACTAGAGGAGATCTACTAATGAGTTTACTCAACCTACTTAATACAAGCCCATTTAACACTGTGACCAGTAAACAAAACCAAATAATGTCTATGACTGTAAGCCATACAAGACTTGTTACCCTAAGTGAGATTGAAGAACATAAACCTACAGGTTGCTTGGTGGTCGAGGATGTCTTGGTCGCTACTGAATGTGGTTACTCCGTAAACGGCAAGTGGGTAACTTATGAGGGTAAATATGTATGCCCCAGTTATGATTGCTATCTCAGACAAGACCATGCTAAAAACGTTTGGAACTTGTACATCAATAATAAAATTGTCAAGACTTGGAGCTTTGTAGAGGAAAAACAATGCTAATTTCGCAAGCTAAGCTATTTAAGAACAAAAGAGTAATTGTCTTACAAGAGGACCGCAGCTTCCTTTATGGAATACTAAAAGAGGTTGAGGAATCAATTGGGTCAATCTTGTTAGATTCGGGCAAAAGAATCAAAGCTCATGTTACAATGATTTTCCCTGATAGACGAAGTGATGTATAGAGTTAGTGACAGAGATACTGATGGCCTTTGCTGGTCAAGAGGTCAAGCGTTTGAGGCAGAGCTTAAAAAAGCATTTGTAAAGCGCAACTTCAGAATAAGGCCATCTACCCAAGAAGAAGACTACAAGCTTCATGCTGACTTTTGGGCATACTCTGAAGTATGGGGTCGCTGGGTAAGCGTAGATGCTAAGGCAATGAAGCGCATCAGTCGATATGGCGATATACAAGATGAATACACTTATGTAGAGTGGAAGAATAATGGTGGGTATGCAGGTTGGTTGCTATGTGGTGCTGATGTTCTGTGTTTTGAGCGCACCCATGACATTCTAGTCGTTACTAGACTGGCTCTGCATACTTGGTGTAAAGAAACAGTAAATAGAAATAGAAAAGTAAGATACCCTACTGAGTCTCTGTACTGCTCGTATAGTCGGCAAGGCCGCAATGATGAGATTAGTTTGATAAGACTTGAAGATATACCAAAAGATAAAGTAAAGATTTGGATAAAGGATAACTGATGTGGATAATCCCAAAGAACTCACCCATATTTCCCTCTGCGCAGGCTACGGAGGCATTGATCTCGGACTTAAAAGAGCTATCGGACATGTGCGAACAGTCTGTTATGTGGAGATCGAAAACTTCGTCATCGACAACTTGGTTAAGAAGATTGAAGCGAACCTCATCGACAACTGTCCTGTCTTCACAAACCTTAAAATATTCCCCTGGGAACTCTTTAGTGGCCGAGTGGACATCCTCTCTGGGGGCTTCCCTTGCCAACCATTTTCAGCAGCAGGAAGAAGAAAAGGAAGTGAAGACCCAAGACACCTGTGGCCCTATATCACAGATGGAATCAAACGCTTGGGTAGACCTGCCATTGTTTTCTTCGAAAATGTCGAGGGAATCATCAGTTCCAAACTCAAAGGAGAGGACTGGGCAGATCCAGAGGGAACACCAGTTCTGCTACATGTCCTCAGAGAATTGGAAAGGCTGGGTTACAAGGCAACGGCAAGCGTATTCTCAGCGAGTGAAGTCGGCGCACCACACCAGCGAAAGCGAGTCTTTATACTTGGTGTCAGAAATGACCTCGCAGAGACAGGCATTAGTCTCATCGATGAACTCATTGAGTCTAATGAATCAAACAGAGATACAGCATGGCCAGCTTCAAGAGGACAAAGACAGTATTGGTACGAGCCACCAAGAGTTACGATGGGCAACTCCGATAGCAGGATCGGGGGGGCGCACAGGTGGGGGAATAGAATACTACATTCTGTCTCCGAATGTAGGGAAGCAAGTGGACTTGAACGGACAAGTGATGTTGCAGAATTGGACAACTCCAATAGCGAGGGATTGCTACGAGATAGAAATGAATCAACAGATACCGAATCGCAAAGATGGCAAGAGCCGAATGGACACTATGCCCAGGCAGATACATCATCAAGAGAATTACAGAGGGAAACTGAATCCTCGCTGGGTAGAAATGTTGATGGGGCTTCCGATTGGTTGGACCATGCCGAGCTGTACGAATCCTGTGACAACAGAACAGATGAGCTTAGAATGCTTGGGAATGGAGTTGTGCCCGATACAGCCACAAGAGCATTCAGAGTCCTTTGGAGAGAATTGGTCAACTCCGCCAAGTAGTCAAAGAGGTGAAACTTTATATCATTATTTAAATAGAATGGAAAGTAGGCGCAAAAGAGGTTATAAAGACTTTTTTGCGCCTACATTACAAATACAAGTAGAGGCGGCTGAGTTAGGTATAGACATAAAACATGAGCTTAATAAAATTAAGGATAAGCATTCTCAAAATTGGCCAACGCCTAATGCAAGAGATTACAAAGATACTTTAAATACTGTACCACCATCTATAAATCAAACTAGGGGTTATTCTCTAGGGCAAGCACTGGCAGAAGAATTGAATAAAAAACAAAATGAGTGATTTAGAAAAAGAGTTCCCTAGATCAAAAGGTGCTTTAGTTTTAGACGAAGTATTCAATAGCTGTATTCTCAGATTTGAGAATGGCGTATTTATTTATAAAGCTGAATGTGTAATTAATGTTCTTAAAGATGAGTTCAAGCAGTCTATAGAAAATGGCCTAATGGAGCTTTATGGTGACTGTGATCTAAATGAGTCTGCTGACACTTATGCTATTGAGCATTTTGAGTATAACATTGAAGCCTCAAAAGGTGATCGCTACCCAAAATATGAATATAGTGAGGTTGAGGAATGATTATGGTTACTTTAGCAACTTGTTTAACAACTATGTTATGCGCACTGGTATTCTTTGAGTACTATGGTGACTAGTTATCTAAGTCTAGGTCAATCTCAATCTCATCTTGCAGGTCAAATACACCAAGACTGACATACTTCTCATCATCTACAGCTTCATACATAACTATACGCTCACAACCAAGAGCTTCTGCAACGTCTTCCATAACAGATAGGCATTTCTCTTTATCATTAGAGATCATGCAGATTGCTTGTGGTGGATCTTGGTGGAAAAGCCACATATTGGACCACAGAGCTAAAGGTACAAGCATAAATGCACTCCAAAGAGAGGTGCTGAGAATGCAGATAGCGACATAGGCCATAAATAGAGCTTGGTACATTGTAGTTTTGTCAATCTTGATTATCACTCATGTTCTCCAGGTATGTGAGTAGTTGCTTTGCAGCAAAGTTATACCATTTTTCAAAGTGCTCATCATCGTCAACCATAACTGGGGGAATCTCTACTACAGTGACTCCCTTATTGGTCATCGCATCAATCCATTCAATTAAAGAGTTTGATACATTTTTGAGGTTATCTTCACCAAGCTCAGCGCATACTGACTTCTCACTCTCTAGCCTCTTTTGCGCATACTTAGGTATTGAGTGAAAGTACATAATCAAGTCAGGTAACTCATGAAGCTCAGAGAGACTTTCTGTCATATCTTTAAATAGCTTGATCTCTGCTTGAGAGATCTCATCACTCTCTACTATCGCTTTAGCATAGTAATAAGATGCCCATACGCATCTTTGGTGTAAACTTATTCCAGAGCTGTCTCTCCAATTATGCATATTCTCTGATAGGGCAAACACCCATGACCTTAGGCCATCGAATGGCGATGCACCAATACCTACCTTTATTGTATCGAACTTAAAGCTCTCACGTTTAATAAACTCTAGTGTGAATCTTTCTAATAAAGAACCCCACACACCCTCTAGCACAATGCGTCTAGTCATACTTATTACCTCTTCTTATCTCATACTGTATAATGACTCTATTGGGGGTGCATTATGAATGATCTTACTAATCAATCAAACCATAAATACTTTGTATCTGAGACTAAGCTCAAAGAGATCTTAGATGAGTATGAAGACCAAGACAAAACAGTTTGTGCAGTTTGAGGCAGCTTAGAGAATTGTGACTGCACCCCAGGTCAATCAGAAAGTGAGAAGCAAGATGGAGTTCAATGACAAAATACTTGCTATTGTCTTGCTTGACATTATCGGCAGCACCGCCTTCGTGGAGAAGCATGGTGCTAGGAGATCTGCAATTTGGCTTCAGTATCATGATAAACTAACCAGGTCTTTGCTTTACAAGTTCTCAGGTAGAGAGATTGATCGAAGTGATGGCTTTATGCTGTCTTTTGAAAGGCCCATAGATGCTGTCAATTTTTGCTTGCATTATCAGATCTCAATACCAAAGAAGACTAAGTTACAAACTAGGGTAGGTGTACACTGGGGCAGAGTCGTAGAAGTAGTACAAGATGAACTTTATGTTGGGGTTGGCGCAAAGCGTATCGAGTTAGAGGGGGTCGCTAAAAGTATCACCGCCAGGACAATGAGTGTATGCCGAGCAGGTCAAGTCTTGCTCACAAGAGAAGCGATGGAAGCTGTAAAGTCTCGAACTAATATGTTTACACCAAACAGCACCAGATATGCATGTGTTGGGCTATATAAGTTCAAAGGTGTAAAAGAGCCGCAGCAATTGTACGCTGTTGGTGTCTCAATAGAGTCATTACAGCCACCACCATCAAGCGATAAGGTCAAAAGGCTTGGTGGTGCAAAGAAGATCAAGTCTCGAATGAGAGATAAAAAACTAAAGGAACACTTAGTGTGGCTAACCAACAGAATAGCATTCATTAGCTTGATCTATATATTAGTGCTGACTTACCCAGTTCTGTCTGATCCTCTCTCCAGGAGAATGTGGGGTTTAGATGGTTTATTTTTTTGGTATGATTATATTGAATTCTTTATAAGTGTAGTAAAGCAAGCCTACCAGGGCGTACTTGAAGACATTGGAGTGAACAGTGAAAGAAAATGATAACGACTTTGACCCAAAAGCCAAAAGAGGTTGGTGGTTCAGTGTAATTTTTTTAGTGATCATCGTTGGCCTTATCCTTTTTCTCTCTTACGTTGAGATTGTACATAAAAACAGAGATGTCTTGGTTGGTATCTTAGGTGTGCTTACTGGCTCAATCTCATCGATGTTGGCTATTGCAAGTGGGCGTGATCCAAGTGAAGTTGAAGAACTTAAAGAGAAGCTAAGCAAAGCTAATGCAGACAGAGAAGCCTTAATTGCTAGACTAAGAGACTCGCAGATACAGCTCCAAATCAAAAATGAGCAGGTAACCGACTTGCAGACAGCAGTCATTGATAAGCTCTCTATGTTTGCTGGAGAGAAAGTTGTTAAGAAGCGAGGCACTCATGAAGTGCTGCTGAACCCCGATGTTGAAGCTTGGCTACCAAATAGAGATAAAAAGATTTAAAAGTTATTAGAAACTATTTATAGGCATCTATAACAGACCTTTAAACAAAGGTAGTTCTTCAAGTTCTTTATTTGGTTGTTCGACTCTCTCAGCTTCTCCACCCCAGTGCTTGACTCTTGCCTGGGCAATCTCGCAGTATTCCTCTTGAAGCTCTATACCAATGCCATTCATGTTCTCAAGAGCAAGTGCGCACAGAGTAGAACCACTCCCGCAAAAAGGATCGAGAGCAGTTCCACTAGGTGGCACAACCATTTTTACTAAATAGCGCATAAGGTCAAGTGGTTTTACAGTGGGGTGTGTATTAGCTCTTGGTTGCTGTCCACTTGTGCCCGCATACGGATTAGCATCGGGTTTTCCATTTTTTATTCTAACTAACCCAGCAGAACCCTCTTTTCTACCTGTTAGTTCTGTATTTGTTTTTTTAGTAAGTTGTTCGCAACCTGCTTCCCTTTCTTTTTTACCAGCTTTAGTGCAATAGAAATAACGTTGCATCGCTTCATGCTCAATATGCTCATCGATCATCACATTCGCTGGGAATCTACCAACATTTAATTTTTCTTTTTGACCACCATTAAGACCTTCACTTAATGCAATGCCCTGATAACGGTACTTTTCAGGATTTATTTTTCTTGTAGCACCCGTATTACCTACCCTAGTAGCATCTATATTGATACCACCACAGCCATGTTCTAGGACATTTTGAGCAACTGTACCTTTCAGTGGTTTACGAATAAGTAAAATAGGCTCATAGGCGGGTTTAAGAGCTGTGCCCCAACCCTCCCAATGTTTTGCTTCTTCAGTTGCGGGTTCGGTTATAGGTATTTTTTTCCCATAATCTATTAAATGCTGTCCTACGCTATTAGTACACTGTGAACGCCCGCCCTGTGAGAGTCTAAAGCCTACTACTTCTCTCTCAGCACCTAGCTTTTTATCAATCGCTTTGCTTATATTATGTGATTTTGGGAATCCACTTCCGTAAACCCACATAAGTGTGTCTCGAATCTCGAATCCTGCAAGGCGCAAGCTGATACTCATTAGGTCTTGGGTTCTGCTACCAGCGAAGACTAAACCATGCGCTCCAGGTTTGAGAACTCTAAAGACTTCTCTCCAAAGGTCAGGGCTGGGTACAAATGAATCCCAAGCCTTGTTCATGAAGCCTTTCTCTTTGTGAGTATACTTCTCACCACTTAACCAATTAGTAAGGCACTCTTGTATATTCTCAGTAGTCATCTTACTAAGGCCATAGGGTGGATCAGTAACTAGAGCTTCTAAGGAATCACTCTCCATGCTCTTAAGCACTTCTAGTGAATCACCATTAATTATCTTCATCTATATCTCTTTCCTTTGGTAGGGTCATATCATGTACTTTATTACCTAGTTCTGTTTGACCAAAAATATGTAATAACTCCATCAGCGGATGACCAATTAAATTATGGATAGTGTAGTTAAATCTGCCTAATAAGCTGTTTTTCATCTATATCTCTCTCAATAAAAGTTTTTGGAAACTATTTGTAGGTAGCTCTCGTATATATCTCGATCTGCTGTATGATCTTCTCTACCCAAAAGTCATGCTCCAGGCCGTAGGTATTTGGCCGAGTCATACGCAATACTTGAACACCTTTGCTCTCCATAATACTAAGCCATGTTTCATACAGGTCATCAAGCGCAATAAATTGATTTCTAGGTAAAGGTGATTTGTCAGCAGCGCATTCAAAGTAAACAACCAAGTGAGGGAGCGGGCAATTAGAGATCATCTTCTCGTACTCAGACTTAAGAATCTTATACCCCTCTAAATCTAAAAAATGGCGGATACGATAATCCCACTGGGCATAAACCATATTAGACCAGATAGATCTCTCATAGAATATAGTACTACCTTTAGGAATAGTATTCATACCATATATCCATTCACCATATTTGTGCGCAGTATAATTAAACCAGTCTGCATTAGACCAATTACCATCCCACACGGACTCAGACTCATTAGTCCACTGGATATGAGAGCCACCATATCCCTCTAAATACCAAAGAAATGAACTTACTCCGCTACCTGTAATACCCTCAACCGCAATTCGGCAGTATTTTGGCGCATAAGACCTCTTAACCATATACACAACCCCAAGTACCAAAAAATCAAAAATCGGGCGCACAAAGCATTATATACCCCCTAAGAACATATTATACACCCTATACACTAATACATACACTAGATACACTCCCTTACTCTCTTATATATAACCCAAATACCCATACACATGACCTTACCCTCTCTCCCATAACACTTACTCTACTCTCTCTCACCTAATCCTCTAGAATCCCCTTAAATCCCCAAAAACACTAGCCTTATTCACTCACGCTACCCCTCACTCTCGCAACGCCAAAACACCAAACACACCACTCAAACCCTCTCAACCACACCACCTACACCACCATACACCCTCACTTAATGCTTAGGCAGACTCGCACTGTATCTCACCGACGAGGCGACCCTGACTCGATGCCCACCAATGGCCGATTTCAGACATCGGTGATTTTTTGACAAACCTGTCAAACGTGATGACTAAGAGTAGCAAAAACAGGTCATATTTTGGTGTAATTTGTACTAATCCCATGCCAGCCACCTGGAGAAGACAAAAAAAGGTGAAAATCCTAACAAGGCTCGTAAGTGACAACCACCTTTCGCACTTGCTTCATTTTAATGTGGTCAAGGAGCTGTGCGGCATTAATGCGCTCAAATGAGCGATCATACCCAAATTCCCACCCGTAGCCATCTAACCTCTCCCAGCAGCTACAGACTGTCTTAGATGCGAACTGCCCATATAACCGCTTCTCTTTATTCTTTATCCATGTCACAGGATTGGCGAATACTGCGCCTTTTTTAACCATTGACGAGATCTCGTTTCTAACCACCCAAACCGCTTCCTTTTGGTCATTCCAAATCATCTTAGTGTGAGTTTTTCTGGTCGCTTTCTGCACAGCCTTTCGACTCTCCTCTGTATAAACAGGGCTACGACTAGGCGATGCGACAATCTTATTTAAACAACCAGGCTCTCCTATATATCGGGCGATTAAGGCTTTCTCTTTTTGCGCAAGCTGTGGTCGGTTGTCGGCATACTCTACAATCTGCTTTACCCAATCTTCTTGGTTTTCAGACCGCTTAATAACAGACGAACTACCTTTGTAGTTACATTTTTCCTCAGTGCAGCTAAAGGCTGTACCCTTACAAGCGTGAGAACCTATGTAGAACTCTCCAGTATTCGGATTCACCAATCGATAGACATAGTAGTCAGTAAGCATTAAGATTTTATCCATATTTAAACCCTCTCTAATAGTTGCTTAACGTTAATAGGTTAATAACGTTAAGGGTATATTACCATACGTCTAAAAGGTGTCAAATTATAAAAAATATGGGAGTGATTTACCCAGCAAATCAGCGCAAATATGGCCCAAATAGCCCTTTGCTACTCATAAGTATCTTTTTATTGCGCTAACCCCCAAAATGAGCGTCGTCGGAAAAGCCCTATTTCTCCACATCGAGTTAAAGAATCCTCGTCGGTGATATAAAAGAGGAGATAGGTGTTAACACCTAAACATGGCGTTAAGAGATTTATGGTGATTTATGGGTGCTGGGAGCTACTGAATCGACCAGGTGTCCTCATCATCATTATTATATGTTCTAGTGATGAGGAGTCGTTCTTCTAGGTCATGAGACAGAATAATGTATACCTCAGTATCTTCATGCTCAGTATATGCTGCAAGCGACCAACTTGAGAAATCAGTCCCAGTCACTTGGGCAATAAGATCTTCGATGGCCTTGCGCTCATCACGCCCCAAGTCAACTTCTCTCATTAGTGTACCTCATGCGATTCTGGAAGATGAGGGAGTAGCAGCTCGACAACCTTTTCAAACTGATCTGACCAAACAAACTCATTAGGCGCATACTCGCATACCCATACGTCATCGACCAGGGGAGCGATTGGTTTGTCAGTAGCGCCATCGATGTACTCATTCATTTCTTGCTTGTTCTCAAATCTCATAAGCTCA
>Ga0213858_10000976_pt1 | contig 13492 bp, 13 predicted proteins | sample PICome_FD_160122 | JGI IMG/M metagenome (GOLD analysis project Ga0213858, IMG submission 160122) | Coastal seawater microbial communities near Pivers Island, North Carolina, United States - PICO245 | ecosystem: Environmental > Aquatic > Marine > Coastal | place: USA: North Carolina | collected... | reverse complement strand
GAGCTTTATGTTGGAGGCTCTTGAAGGTAATGAAATCTCCCAAGAATATGCTATTTCATTAGTACCCAAAAAATTTGCTTCAAGGATTAAAAGACTGCAAGTTTTAAAACAGGCAGTTCAGTTAGGATATATTGATGAGCAACAATCCCAGGTTGATAGACGAAGAAGAATATATTTTCCTTCTGAAACGCTTTTAAATGATTTTGTTCAATATGCTAACGATTCTGATAAAGCTGTAAAAATCGATAAAGCTTCATAATTTAAATTTTAATCTATAGATCTAAAGCTCTACCTATATTCATTGTTGTTCATTACAATTGAATAATGTCGTTTAAAAATAAGACAGATGAAGAGTGGAAATCTCAACTTGGTGATGAGAGTTATTATGTAACTCGACAATCCGGCACTGAAAGACCTTTCACAGGAAAATATTGGAATTTTAAAGAAAAAGGGCAATACAACTGTATTTGCTGTGATACTCCACTGTTTGAATCTGATACAAAGTTTGATTCAGGTTGTGGCTGGCCAAGCTTTTTTCTTCCAAAAGATAAAGAAACAATATCTGAAGTTCCCGATCACTCTCATGGAATGACACGCATTGAAGTTAAGTGCAAGCAATGTGATGCCCACCTTGGACACGTTTTTAATGACGGCCCAAGACCGACAGGGTTAAGGTATTGTATTAATTCTGCCTCATTGGATTTTAAAAAAGATGGCTAGTGTTAAATCAAATAAACTTTTAAAAGCATTAACTCAGGTTTCAGCATGGACTGGTTTATCAAGAGTTTTTGGTTTAATAAGAGATATAGCTACAACAAGCTTGCTAGGAGCATCAGTTTTTCATGATATTTTTGTCGTGACTTTAAAAATTCCAAACCTTTTTAGAAGGTTTTTTGCTGAAGGTGCTTTTAACCAAGCATTTATTCCAATTTATAGCGACTATCAGAAAAGCGAAAATGAAAAAGATATATACAACTTTCTCAATGCTTTAGCTGGATCATTTTTAAGTGTTTTATTTTTTTTCACACTCATAGTGCTATTAGTAGCTCCAATTTTTATTTTTATATTTGCTCCAGGCTTTTATTTTGATGATTTTAAAAAAGATTTAGCGGTAGATATTTTAAGAATAATGTTTCCGTATTTAGCATTAATTTCTTTAGTTGCTTTTTCAAGCGGCATACAAAATAGCCATGATCGTTTCTCTTTGCCGGCATTTACACCTTTAATATTTAATATTTCATTAATAATAGCTGCAGTATATCTAGCACCAAAATTTAGTGTTCCAGTATTTGCCTTAGCATGGGGAGTTCTTGCAGCTGGCTTTATGCAATTACTAATACATATAATTGCATTAAAAAAAATTAATAGACTCCCAAGGCCTACTTTTAATTGGTCTCACCCAGGTTTAAAAAAATTTATTACCCTTGTATTTCCAGCAATCCTTGCTGGCGGAATTATTCAGATTAATTTACTTATTGATACTATTTTTGCATCTTTACTTCAAACAGGTAGCCCAACTTGGCTGTATGTGTCTGATAGATTAATTCAATTTCCAATGGGTTTATTTGCTATAGCTATTGGCACAGTCCTTTTACCAACTTTATCAAAAATTGATATCACCCAGAACAAAAACTTGTTTATATCCGAATTACAAAAAGGTCAAAGGTTTGTTTTATTCATAGGATTACCATCTTTTATTGGTCTGTATTTATGTTCAGTAGACTTGATAAGCACAATTTTTCTAAGAGGTGAGTTTTCATCATATGATGTCCAGCAATCATCATTGAGCTTAATGGCATTTTCAGTTGGCCTACCATTTTTCATGCTTATGAAAGTTTTAACACCAGCATTCTTTGCAAGAAAAGACTCAAAAACGCCTATGTATGTTGCGTTACTTTCATTGGTGCTCAATGCCTTTCTGAATTATTTATTAGCATTTGAATTAGGCTTAGGACATATTGGTATAGCAGTAGGAAGCTCAATTGCTGCTGTGATCAGTGTAGTTATTCTTGAAGTAATTTTGGTAAAGGATGGTCTAATTAATCTTATTAATCCATTTAATAAGTTTAATTTTTCTATACTAATACCTTCTATCTTAGTGATTATTTTTTTGAATTACTCTTCTCAATTTTTTGATTTTTTTGATTTAAATCAGACTGAAAGAGTGTTGGCACTTCTTTTCAAAGTTACAATATCAATATTCATATACTTTATTATTTCAAGAATAATTAGAGGATATTCTTTTAAAGAATTTTTAAATTAAAATGTACTTAATTAGAGGATTACATAATTTAGATTTTTTTAAAAAATCACATCCAAATCTAATACTCCATGGAACTATAGGAAATTTTGACGGTTTGCATAAAGGCCATCAAGCTATTTTGTCAAAAATTAAAAATAAAGCTGAGAAAACGAATGGTTACTCAATAGTTTTTTTTACAGAACCGCATGCATCTGAGTACTTTGCTGCTAACAACATAGAAAATGAAGCACCCCCAAGAATTTGTCCATGGAGGAAAAAATTTGAACTTCTTAGAGATTTTGATATAGATTTTGCTTTTTTTCTTAAATTTAATAATTCCTTGAGAAAAATGACTCCTGAAATTTTTATATCAGATGTATTAGATTCTGTTGGCCTAGCATCCTTAACGGTAGGTGATGATTTTAGATTTGGGGCTAATAGAGCAGGTGATTTTGATCTTTTAACAAAATGGGGCTCAAAGAAAGGTATTGAAGTAATGAATACTGAAACATTTAACTATGAAGATCAAAGAGTTAGCAGTACTAGAATAAGAAAGGCTCTGCTAAATGATGACTTTCAGCTTGCTGAGATTTTATTAGGAAGGCCTTATACTTTTTCAGGAAAAGTAGTCCATGGACAGCATCTTGGAAGAACAATTGGTGTGCCAACAGCAAATATTTGGCTTCCAAGGCAAAAACTTCCTATTTCTGGAGTGTATGCAGTTAGAACTACTTTTGATGGCAAGTCTTTTGATGGGATAGCTAACATGGGAATTAGACCTACAGTGGGTGGCTCTAACCCAGTGCTGGAAGTTCATTTATTTAATTTTGATCAAGAGATTTATTCAAAAAGACTAACAGTACAATTTGTAAATAAAATACGTGAAGAAAAGAAGTTTGAGAACTTAGACATGTTAAAATCACAAATTCAAAAAGACATAACAACTGCAAAAAACTTATTAAAATAAAAAATGACGATTAATTATAGGGATACTCTTAATCTTCCTGAAACAGAATTATCTATGAAAGCGGGCTTGCCCAGAAAAGAGCCTGAGATAATTGAATTTTGGAATGATGTTGATATCTATAAAAAGTTAAGAGAACTCCATAAAAATGATGAAACTTTTATTCTGCATGATGGGCCCCCATATGCTAACGGTTCTATTCATCTCGGACATTCAGTTAATAAGATACTTAAAGATATTACTATTAAATCAAAAACATTCCTTGGAAAAAATGCTCCATATGTTCCTGGGTGGGACTGTCATGGATTGCCAATAGAGCTGAATATTGAAAAGAAGCACGGAAAAAGAAGTGAACTAGTTCAAGATAAGAAGAGTTTTCAGGAAGCTTGTAAGGAATATGCACTCACTCAAATCGAAAACCAAAAAAAAGATTTTATTAGGCTTGGTGTATTTGGTGAATGGGACAACCCATATAAAAGCTTGGATTCAACTTTTGAGGCTGATGCTATTAGAGCTTTGGGTAAAATATATGAAGCTGAACATCTTCAAAAGGGTGAAAAGCCAGTTCATTGGTGCCAAGACTGCGGGTCTGCCTTAGCCGAGGCTGAGGTTGAATATCAAGATAAGGTTTCTAAATCTATAGACGTAGCTTTTAAAGTTGATGAAGAGAGCATTGATAGTGTAAAAACTGTTTTTGGTTTCTCTGAAAATGAATCTATTTCTTTTATTATATGGACAACTACTCCATGGACAATACCATCAAATGTAGCTGTATGTATTAATCCAGATTTGGAATACACACTTATCAAAATTGATAATTCTTATCATATTATCGCTGATTCGATGATTGAATCATGTTCTGACAGGTGGGGTATTGAGGTTAAGAAGATTTCAACAGTAAAAGGTCATGAATTAGAAGATATTGATTTAATTCATCCATTCATAGATAGAAAATCTAAACTTCTTCATGCTGATCATGTTACCACCGATGCAGGTACAGGGTGTGTTCACACAGCTCCAGCACACGGTATGGATGATTTTTCCATATGTAAAAAAAATAATATTCAAATTATAAAAGCACTTGATAGCAAAGGATTATTTAAAGAAGAAATTGATTTTATTGCTGGTCTGCCTCCATTAAAAGCAGATTCTCTTGTTATAGAAAAAATTGATGAAAAAGGCGCATTGATTAATTGTGATGATTATCATCATTCATATCCTCATTGCTGGAGACATAAAACACCTTTGATTTTTACCTCCACACCTCAGTGGTTTATCTCAATGGACAAAGGAGGTTTGCTTAAGAATGCTCTTGGAAGCATTAGTGAAGTCAAATGGGAGCCTTCATGGGGTCTGCAAAGAATTGAGAGTATGCTTACTGATAGACCAGATTGGTGTATTTCAAGACAAAGAAAGTGGGGTATTCCAATAACATTACTAATTCATAAAGATACTGGTGAAATTCATCCTGATCAGGGCGAATTATTTAAAAAGTTTGCTGATGTTATTGAAAAAAATGGAATTTCTGCATGGGATAGTCTTGATTTGAGCGATTTTATAGATAGCAGTGACTCATATGTAAAAGTTCAAGATACTTTAGATGTTTGGTTTGATTCTGGTGTTACTCACAGCACGGTTTCAGAAAAAAGATTTTCAGATGATGTTATTGCAGATCTTTATTTAGAAGGCTCAGACCAGCATAGAGGATGGTTTCAATCATCTTTGCTAACAAGTATTGCAATGAAAGGACGTCCGCCATACAAGGCAGTTCTTACTCATGGTTTTGTTGTAGATGAAAATGGAAGAAAGCAATCTAAATCTTTAGGCAATGTTGTTTCACCTCAAAAAGTTTGGGATAACTTAGGTGCAGATATATTAAGGTTGTGGGTAGCCTCAACTGATTTTAGAAGTGAGATGGTTGCTTCCGATGAAATTTTAAAGCGAGTATCAGACCAATATAGAAGAATCAGAAATACCTTTAGGTTTATTCTTGGAAACCTTAGTGATTTTAATGAGAGTGAAAAAGTTGAATTCAAAAATCAAGTAGAGCTTGATAAATGGATAATTACTCAAGTTCAAGATTTAGAGCATGATGTCATAAATTACTACGAATCATATTCATATCATAATGTTGTTCAAAGACTTCATAATTTTTGTGTGAATGAGCTCGGAGGTATTTATTTAGATATTGTTAAAGATAGACTCTATACATGTAAGCAAGATTCTATTGCAAGAAAATCATGTCAGACAAGTTTAGATTATGTCTTAAATGTAATGGTTAGATTGATTGCACCAATCCTATCATTCACTTCTGAAGAAATATGGCAAACTCATAAGAGCCTAAAAAACCAAAATGAATCTATCTTTTTATCACAATATATACAAGACCAAAAAGAAGAAGCTCAAAACATTACCAATGATGATTGGAAAAGAATTTTTGAGATAAAAGACTTAGTTAATCAATCAATTGAAAGTCTAAGAAATGAAAATAAATTAAAAGGCTCTCTTGATGCAAATGTAAGGATTACAGCTAGTTCAGAAGACAAGCTGGTTTTAGATAAGCTAGGAGAGGAGTTGCATTTTGTTTTTATTTCTTCAATTGCATCTGTTGAACAAGGAAAAGATTTGGTTATAAATATAGAACAAATTGAGGAAGAAAAATGCTCAAGGTGTTGGCATAGAGATGCAAGCGTTGGTAATAGCAATGCTCATCCTGGAATTTGTTCAAGATGTGAGGAAAATATAGTCTCAACTGGAGAAATTAGATCTTTTGTTTAAAAGTAAATATTTTTTATATATTTTAATTTTTATTGTTCTTGATCTATTCTCAAAACACCTAGCATTAAATTATTTAAATTATTCAACATCAGTTGAATTTATCCCCTTTATTGATTTTTATCTAACCTTTAATTCAGGAGTAGCTTTTGGATTTTTAGACCTTGGCTCTAGAGCAATGTCTAACATGCTCACCTTTGCTGGAATCTTAATTGTTGCTTACATGTTGGTACTTTTAAAAAATGAAAATAACAACACAAAAAAATTAGCTTTATCGATAATTATTGGAGGAGCGCTTGGCAATATTTTTGATAGATTGCCTGATGGATACGTTACTGATTTTCTTCATTTGAAAATTAATAATTTTTCTTTTTTTATTTTTAATATTGCCGATGCATCAATTACTATTGGTGCAGTGCTTTTAATTTATTTGGAACTATTTAAGAAAGATAATGCCTAGTAATAGCAAAGAAATAAAGCTAGCAAATCCAAGAGGATTTTGTGCTGGAGTTGATAGGGCTATTGATATAGTAAACAAGGCTTTAGAAATCTATGGCAGTCCAGTATATGTAAAACATGAAGTAGTTCACAACAAATATGTCGTTGAAGATTTAAAAAATAGAGGAGCAGTATTTGTAGAGGAGATTGATGAGATACCAGACAACTCTCTGGTTATTTTCAGCGCCCACGGTGTTTCAGATCAAGTTGAAGAAACAACAAAATCTAGGAATCTTCAGTATTTTGACGCAACATGCCCGCTAGTAACAAAAGTGCACATGGAGGTTGTAAGACATGCTAGGTCAGAAAAAGACATTATTTTAATTGGTCACGAAGGACATCCTGAAGTTGAAGGAACTATGGGAAGACACATCAATAAGGAATTAAGTAATATTTATTTAGTTCAGGATGAGAGCGAAGCTTTAAAGATTAATGTTTCTCAACCAGATAATTTAGCACTTGTCACTCAAACAACCCTAAGTGTTGATGATACAAAATCTATTATTGGAATTTTAAAAGAAAGATTCCCAAATATAAAAGTACCAAAAAAGGATGATATTTGTTATGCAACGCAAAACAGGCAAGATGCAGTGAAGCAATTAGCCCTAGAATCTGATTATATGATTGTTGTTGGATCAAAAAATAGCTCAAACTCAAATAGATTAAAGGAATTAGCTGAAAAATGTGGATGTAAGTCAGTTCTAATCGATGGTTTTGAAGATCTTAATTTATCTGAAATAGATGGATGCAATAGAATTTCAATCACTGCCGGAGCTTCTGCACCTGAAGAAAGAGTTCAAGAAATTGCTAACGAATTACAAAAATATACTGGAGCATTAATAAATGAAAGCGGAGAAGATAAAGAAAATATTTTCTTTAAGCTGCCTCCCTTATTAAGATAAATGGAAATTAAAAATCATATTCTTCAAGATATTAAGTTTTTAAAATCCCCAAATTTTAATGAAAGACCGAAAAATATTGAAATTAATTTATTGGTTATTCATTCTATAAGCCTTCCTCCAAAAAAATATAACACTGACCATATCGAAAAATTCTTTATGAATGAACTAGATTTTAGATTGGATGATTTTTATAAAGAAATAGATGGTTTAAAAGTTTCTTCTCACGTATTAATAAAAAGGACTGGAGAAATAATACAGTTTGTACCTTTTAATCAAAGAGCTTGGCATGCTGGTGTATCTTCATATAAAGGAAGAGATGACTGCAATGATTTTTCAATAGGCATAGAACTTGAAGGCTCCGAAGATGATATTTTTGCGGATATTCAGTACGAAAAATTATCTCAAATTACAGAGATACTATTGCAAGAGTATACTGGTATCAGCAAGGAAAATATAAAAGGTCATTCAGACATAGCTCCTGGTCGTAAAACAGATCCAGGAATCTTGTTTGATTGGGATAGGTATTTAAAAAATGTATAACTTAAGAAAAATGTTTGTGATGCTCTCATTAGGCTTTGGTTCTGGATTGCCATACATACTTCTTATCAGCACCACATCAGCATGGTTAAGAGATGCAGGTGTAGAATTGAGTCTTATAGGATTTTTTGCGTGGATAACATTTGCCTACACAATCAAGTTTATATGGGCTCCACTAGTAGATAGATTTTCAGTCCCATATTTTGCTAGATATGGCCACAGAAAGAGCTGGATAGCGTTAATGCAAATAATAATAATCAGTGCTTTGTTATTATTATCAAATATTGATCCTGTTCAAAGTTTTCTATTTTTTTGTGTAGTTGCTGGATTAATTGCTTTTGCAGGTTCTTTTCAAGACATTGCAATAGATGCCTTCAGAATAGAATATGCTCATATAAGTGATCAAGGTAACTTAGCGGCTGCTTATCAACTTGGTTATAGATTAGCAATAATAGCTGCAACTTCATTAGCGTTAATTTTTGCTGACTCGAATGGCTGGTCTTTGACTTACAAGTTACTAGCAGCACTTATGTGTTTAGGTTTTCTTGGGGTTATATTTTCAAGCGAGAATAGAAATCCTGAACTGGGAAAACTCAATTTTTCTAATTCAATTTACGAGCCGTTAGAAGACTTTTTTTCTCGCTTTAAATTAGGCATGGCATCAATTTTGTTACTCATAGTTGCTACTTACAGATTAACAGACATAGTGATGGGCCCAATGGCAACCCCTTTTTATATAGATATGGGTTTTACCCTAACTGAGATAGGTGCTGTAGTAAAAGTTGTAGCCTTAATAGCCTCAATTGTGGGTATTTTTGTTGGCGGTTTATTAATTAAAAGAATAAAAATTTTTAAATCACTTTTAATTGGCGCATTTTTAGTGATGATTACAAATGTATTATTTGCATATGTTGCAATTACAGAAAAAAATATAATATCTTTGGCATCTATTGTTGCAATGGATAGCCTTGCTGCTGGTATTGTTGGAACTGTAAATATTGCATTTTTAACAAGCTTAGTATCAAAAAAATATACAGCTTTTCAGTATGCTCTGCTTACAGGCTTTATGACTATGCCTGGATTTGCGTTAAAAGGCCTTTCGGGTGTTTGGGTCGAGTTATTTCAAACATCTTATGGTTTTGAGTATGGCTGGATGAGTTTTTATATAGCTACTTCATTACTAACAATTCCATCAATACTATTGTTGTATTTTAATAGAGCTTTTATGCAGAAACATGAAAATAGTTTATAGATCAATATTTTTCTTAAGTTTACTAATCGTATTTTATTTAAGCATAGTGCCAGCTGCTGCTATTCCAAACATAGCGGCTCTAGATTTTCTAAGCGACAAACTGATACATGGTCTAATATTTTTGTTTCTATCTTTTGTTGGCCTCAAATGCCATTTTAGTATTTCTAAAATATTTTTATTAACTATGATATTTAGTTTTGGCCTTACGATTGAGGTAATTCATTATTTCCATCCTTATAGATATTTTGAAATAGCTGACTTAATTGCAAATTTAATTGGAATTTTAACTGCCTTAGTAATTTTTAATAAAAAATTCATATAAGGTATTGATTTCTTTTATTTAGACCATAACTAGTGTGTTAGTTAAGAAACTAACATAAAATTCATTAATTATTTTAATAGGAGATAAAAATGAAATTAAGACCTTTGCATGACAAGGTTCTAGTTAAGAGAACTGAGGAAGAGGAAACTTCATCCGGAGGTATTATTCTTTCAGGATCTGCTAAAGAAAAACCTTCACAAGGTGAAGTAATATCAGTTGGGCCTGGAAAGAAAAATGATTCAGGAGATGTTGTTCCAATAAATGTTAAAGCTGGTGATACTGTTCTTTTTGGTCAGTATGCTGGTAACGAAGTTAAAGTTGATGGCGAAGAATATCTAATCATGAGTGAGAGTGATATTTTCGGTGTTATTGAATAATTAATTAATATAAATACTAAGGGAGATTAATAATGTCAGCTAAAGACGTAAAATTTGGAGATAGCGCAAGAAGCCAAATGCTTCAAGGTGTAAATACACTTGCAGATGCAGTTAAGGTAACACTAGGGCCAAAAGGAAGAAATGTTGTTTTGGATAAATCTTTTGGAGCACCTACGGTTACTAAAGATGGTGTATCGGTTGCAAAAGAAATTGAGCTTGAAAATAAGTTCGAAAATATGGGCGCTCAAATGATTAAACAAGTTGCTTCACAAACTAACGATGAGGCAGGTGACGGAACTACTACAGCTACTGTATTAGCTCAATCAATTGTTAATGAAGGTAACAAAGCTGTTGCCGCTGGAATGAATCCAATGGATTTGAAAAGAGGAATTGATAAAGCCGTTGCAGCTGCTGTTGAGCATGTGAAGGGATTAAGTGTTCCTTGTGCTGACAGTACAGCTATTGCACAAGTTGGTACTATTTCAGCTAATGGCGACCATGCTGTTGGTGAAATCATTGCTGAAGCAATGGAAAAAGTTGGTAAAGAAGGTGTTATCACTGTTGAAGAAGGCAGCGGTATTGAAAATGAATTAGATGTTGTTGAAGGTATGCAATTTGACAGAGGTTATCTATCTCCATACTTTGTAACAAATCAAGACAATATGACTGTTGAACTAGACAGCCCATTAATTCTTCTTTTTGATAAAAAGATTTCAAACATTAGAGACTTATTACCATTACTAGAATCTGTAGCGAAAGCTGGTAAACCACTTTTAATAATTGCAGAAGATATTGAAGGTGAAGCATTAGCAACATTAGTTGTGAATAATTTAAGAGGTATTGTTAAAGCAGCAGCATGTAAAGCACCTGGATTTGGTGACAGAAGAAAAGCTATGCTAGAAGACATTGCTATCCTTACTGGCGGTACTGTTATATCTGAAGAAGTTGGTCTTTCGCTAGAGGGAGCAACAATTGAAGATTTAGGAACTGCAAAAAGAGTTGTTCTTAACAAAGATAATGCAACAGTTATCGATGGAGCTGGAGATGAAAAAGATATCGCAGCTAGAGTTAATCAAATTCGAGCTCAGATAGAAGACACTTCATCTGATTACGATAAAGAGAAGCTACAAGAAAGAGTTGCTAAACTCGCTGGCGGTGTTGCTGTCATTAAAGTTGGTGCAGGATCTGAAGTAGAAATGAAAGAGAAAAAAGCTAGAGTGGAAGATGCTTTACACTCGACTAGAGCTGCTGTTGAAGAGGGTGTTGTGCCTGGCGGTGGTTCTGCTTTAATCAGATGCTTAGAAGCAGTTGAAAAAGTTACTGGTGATAATGATGATCAAAACGTTGGTGTCAATATTGCTAGAAAAGCTTTTGAAGCACCACTTAGACAAATCGTTTCAAATGCTGGTGAAGAATCATCTGTAATTCTTGCTAACGTAAAAGATGGAAAAGGCTCTTATGGGTTTAATGCATCTACAGGTGAATATGGTGACATGATTGAAATGGGTATTCTTGACCCTGCAAAGGTAACAAGAACAGCTATTCAAGCTGCTGGTTCAGTAGCAGGAATGATGATCACTACTGAAGCGATGGTAACTGATATTCCTAAAGAAGATGCTCCTATGCCTCCAATGCCTGATATGGGTGGAATGGGTGGTATGGGCGGAATGATGTAATCATTTAATGTTCATTATCAAATGGGGCTTTTTAGCCCCATTTTTATTAGATTTAAAGTAAAATTTATTTTAATATACGATAAAGCATATTTATAAGGAGAGTCATGGATATTTTAACCGATCAAGCTTTTTTTAGATCCTTTCACATTTTATTTGGTATAGCCTGGATAGGGTTACTTTATTACTTTAACTTTGTTCAAGGTGAGTATGTAAAAGTTGCTGATCCAGATGCAAAAGCTGATGTATTCAAAAAACTTGCACCTAATGCATTATGGTGGTTTAGATGGGCTGCATTGTTTACTTTTTTAACTGGAGTTATTTTGCTTCATCAAATATCTGTGAGAATAGGAACAGAAATTATTCTTGGTGCAACAATGGGTACTCTTATGATGCTTAATGTTTGGGGTATTATTTGGAGAAATCAAAAGATTGTTTTAGGTATGAAAGAAGGCGATGCTGCAGTTGCTGGAGCAAAAGCAGGACTTGCATCTAGAACTAATACACTTTTTTCAGTACCAATGCTTATGTATATGGTTTATTCGGTTCATGGTGGCGGAGTAGATATCAGCATGAATGCTGTATTGATTGGTCTAGCAATCATTTTTGCAATAGAAGCAAATGCAATCTGGGGAAAAATGTTACCAGCGATTACTTCTGTAAGAGCAGTAATAATATCTTCATTTGTTTTAGCTGTTGTAATGAAAGTTATTACTGATTTACTGTAAATTTTAATTATATGCAATACAGGGGGAGCTTTAGCTCCCCTTTATTTTTAAATACTTTCTAAAATACTAGAAAATCATATAGAATGACCTCAAAAATAAAGGAAATTACATGGACAAAAAGCCAAGCGAAACAGAAGTACTAGAAGCCGTAAGAAAGCTTATTTTATGGGCAGGAGATGATCCTGAAAGAGAAGGTTTAATTGAAACTCCTAAAAGAGTTGCTAAAGCTTATAAAGAGTTCTTTTCAGGCTATCACGAAGATCCTTATGAAATTCTAAATAAAACTTTTGAAGAAGTTGAAGGTTATGACGATGCAGTTATTGTAAGAGATATAAGAGTTGAATCTCATTGTGAGCATCATATGGTTCCAATTATCGGAGTAGCTCATGTAGGCTATATCCCAAACAATAGAGTAGTTGGAATAAGTAAATTAGCTAGGCTTGTAGATGTATTTGGTAAAAGATTGCAAACACAAGAAACTATGACAGCTCAGATCGCAGATACAATCAATGATGTTCTTCAACCAAAAGGTGTTGCAGTTGTAATTGACGCCAGTCATGGATGTATGAGCACTAGGGGTATCCATAAAACTGAATCAAGTACTATTACCTCAAGAATGCTAGGTATATTTAGAAAAGATAATAAAGCTAGAGAGGAATTCATTAATTTAATTAATTCGCCTAAGAAATTTTAAATGAACTCGAACAAGATACTGCGATCAAGTATCAGCCCATTAGTACCGATAATTCTTGCGTCAGGCTCTGAGAGCAGAAAGGTCATGCTTGAAGATGCAGGCCTAGATTTTAAGGTTTCTTCTTCCAATGTCGATGAGGATATTCTTAAGCAACAAATGGCTGGAATGCCTTTTGAGAAACAAGTTGTAAAGTTAGCATCTGCCAAAGCTGAAGAAGTAAGCGTTAAAAATAAAGATCATATTGTCATTGGTGGCGATCAAATGTGTATATGTAACAATACAATCTTTGACAAGCCAGGCTCTATTGAAAAAGCTATTAACAATCTGCAAGTTTTATCAGGAACAACTCACCATCAATATAGCGGTGTTAGCATCTTTAAAAATGGTGAATCATTATGGGAGTACTATGAGATTGTTGAAATGAATATGCATAAATTGTCAGATGAAGAAATCATTAATTACGTAAAAATTGAAAATCCTATTCATGCTGCTGGTGCATATAAATTTGAGTCTTTGGGGTGTAATTTA
>Ga0213858_10000975_pt1 | contig 13495 bp, 9 predicted proteins | sample PICome_FD_160122 | JGI IMG/M metagenome (GOLD analysis project Ga0213858, IMG submission 160122) | Coastal seawater microbial communities near Pivers Island, North Carolina, United States - PICO245 | ecosystem: Environmental > Aquatic > Marine > Coastal | place: USA: North Carolina | collected... | reverse complement strand
CCACTTTTTACGGCAATTTGGACAGGGCGATCACGAACTCATCGATTCCGCTTCGACCGATGGCAACGTGGCCCAGATTCTGACGATGTTCAATGGAGAAATTACTCACATGATGCTGGAAGCAGGCTCCGTCATTTATGACAACCTGCTGAAGGCACGCAGTGTGGACCAGCGAATCCGAGTGATCTTCTACAGCATCCTTGGCCGCGAACCATCTCGCGGCGATGAATCAACAGCAGCAACTGAGATTCGTCGCGCCGGTCCGGCCGGATATGGAAATGTGATCTGGGCCCTGATCAACACCAAGGAGTTCCTGTTCATTCAGTGAACCGGATTCCACCGCCCCGGACATTCCTCAATAACTTCTCTGGAAGACATCATCAATGTTGCAGTCATTACGCAAAACATCCCCATCAACACGACGGCGGCTTCTGGAAGATCTGGCACGCACTGCAATGGGTGTCAGTGTTCTTCCGGCAATAACCAACGCAGCAACTGCCCCCCATCCGGTTGCCGGTGCGGCACGCCATGTCATCTACCTGTTTATGCAGGGCGCCATGTCCCATATCGACACTTTTGACCCCAAGCCCGGGAAAGAATCGGGCGGGGAAACGAAAGCAATTCAAACCAGTCTTCCGGGCGTGAGGATTGGCGAACACCTGCCCCTGCTGGCAAAGCGAATGAAGGATCTCACGCTGATTCGCTCCATGACGACAGAAACAGCGGCGCATGACAAAGGCGCCTACCTGATGCGCACCAGCTATCGCATGATTAATTCCATCAGGCACCCATTCATGGGTTCGTGGTTGACGCATGTCAAAGGGCGTCTGAATTACGATCTGCCGGGTTGTGTGGTTGTGGGTGCGGCGAATCGTCATCCCGGTGCCGGCTACCTGGAGGCGGATGTTGCGCCTGCGCCGGTAGGCGATCCCAAACTCGGCCTGCAAAACACAAAACCGCCGAAGTATCTGGATGAAAAAAACTTCGAGGTGCGGCAGAAACTGATCAGTCGATTCGAAGGAAAATTCCGCTCGCGATACTCCACGACAGAAGTCAAAAACTATCTGGACTACTACCGCGAAGCAGTACGTCTGCTGAACAGCCCGGATCTCGTTGCCTTCGACATCAACAAGGAGTCAGAAAACACGAGGCAGAAGTACGGCGAGAGCCGAATCGGCCAGGGATGCCTGCTTGCCCGTCGTCTGGTCGAGCAGAAGGTTCGATTCGTTGAAGTCGAATTCAGCGGCTGGGACAACCACAAAGACATCTACAGCGGCACGGGATTACCCGGAAAAGCTGCGAGTCTCGACCAGGCGATCACAGCGTTGCTGACAGATCTGCAGCAACGTGGGCTCCTCGATTCCACCATGGTGGTGCTGGCGACGGAATTTGGGCGAACGCCGGCGATCAACCCAAATGCCGGGCGCGATCATCATCCGGGAGCGTACAGCTGTTTGCTCGCTGGTGCCGGAATTCGTTCCGGACAGGTCTTTGGAAAAACAGACGAAAACGGTCGGTCTGTGGAGGATGGGCACTGCTATCCACAGGACTTAAACGCAACGATTGCCCAGGCCTGCGGGCTTCCTGTCACTGAGGAATTCCGCAGCCCGGGTGGGCGGCCATTCCTGATCGCCCATGAAGGAACTCCAGTGAAAGAATTGTTGCAGTAGGGGCTGTCACCCCAACCGGATTCAGCGACGGCTGCCTTCCGCGAGCCATGCAAGCCTGCAGGCTGCACTTGTGCAGTCGGTCGTTTGACGAGCAGTACGTGAGCAAATCGGGAACACAGTCACTGCGGTCGCTGATCGCGTCGCATTTGCGTGCGTTTGTCACTTCAGGAATACCGAGTTGCCTCATGACCAGATTTTCGACGTCGGCCATTCTGCTTTGCGGTCTGCTGACCAGCTCCCTCTTTTCTCAGTCATCGAGCGCTGGCGAGCGCCCTCCCAATATCGTGCTGATTTTCGTTGACGATCAGGGCTATTACGATCTGGGGTGTTACGGTGCCAGCGAAGTAAGAACGCCACACATCGATGAGCTGGCTGGGCAGGGAATCCGATTCACAGACTACTACGCAGCGGCCCCCATCTGTAGTCCTTCGCGAGCGGGTCTGCTCACCGGCTGCTACCCCCGCCGGGTCGGAAATCAAACGTGGGTCCATCGTGCCGATTCCCCCTCCGGACTGCACCCTGACGAGCTCACAATTGCTGAACTGCTGCAGACCAACGGCTATGCCACAGCCTGCATTGGGAAATGGCACCTTGGATTTCATGAACCATTCCTGCCTCATAACCAGGGCTTTGATCATTACTTTGGTCTGCTGCACAATCTCGATCCTGTCGAAACGGTCTATTTTGATGATCAGGGTGGTGTCCCGCTGATGCGAGATCAGCAGGTTGTCAAACGCCCTGCCGATCCCGCAGAACTGACGGCTCGATATACAGACGAGGCCATCCAGTTCATGAAGGATCATCAGGACCAGCCATTCTTTCTGTACCTGCCACACACCATGCTGCACAAACCGCTCGGAGTCAGTCCGGCGTTTCAGGGCAGCTCTGAGTGGGGCGAGTACGGCGATGCGACTCAGGAACTTGACCATCATGTCGGTCGTCTGATGGCAGCTCTTCGTGACTTTCAAATCGACCGGAACACCGTTGTGATTTATGCCTCCGATAATGGAAGGGGTCCTGGCAGAAGCCCTGAGCAGCCGTTGCAGGGACGCAAGCTGTCTACCTGGGAAGCCGGAATCCGTGTGCCGGCAATTGCCTGGGGGCCGGGACTGAACATTCAGTCACAACAGCAGTCGTCCGTTGTGATTCGCGCGATGGACTGGTATCCAACGATTGCCAGTCTGGCAGGAATCCCAATCCCCGAAGACCGCGTCATTGATGGGCGCGACCTGCTGCCGATGCTGCGCGGTGAAACCAGCGTTGTGCCTCCACCATCGATGAATCTCTCTCTGAATGCACAGGTTCCGCTGCGACGAGAATGGAATCCTGCCGGCGAGTGGAAACCGCTGATTAACCGCTATGAGTATCACGAAGCGTTCTTCTATCACGGCAGTCAGGGAGAGCTGGCGGCGGTTCGCTGGCGGGACTGGAAGCTCCAGCTCAATCCTGCCCCAGTCCTGTTCGACCTTGGGGATGACCCCGGGGAACGGACTCCGGTTCGCAATGGAGAAGTCATTCGCAAACTTCGCGGTATGGCCATTCTGTTTCAGGAGGAAATGCGTTTACACGCCAGGCCTGCCGGTCGGATTTCTCCTCGCCAGGCTGCAGGGAAAACGGAGATTCCACCGGAGGTTTTGCAGCGGTTGAATGTGCAGCGGGATGTCGAATACGTGCGGTATGGTGATCGCGCGTTGCAGCTGGACCTGTACCGTCCCCGGAAGGCATGGGGAAAACTGCCTGCAATTGTCTGCATTCACGGCGGCGGGTGGTGGAAGGGTGACCGAATCAGTCACACACCACTGGCCCAGGCACTGGCGGATCGAGGCTTTGTGACGGCCGCGATCTCGTATCGCCTGAGCGGCGAAGCTCCCTTCCCGGCGGCTATTCAGGACTGCCGTGCTGCTGTCAGATTTCTCCGGATTCATGCCGACGAGCTGGGAATCGATGCCGACAGGATTGGTGCTGTCGGGCTGTCCGCAGGTGGCCACCTGACTGCCCTGCTGGCCACATCCGGCGACGTGGCGGCGCTGGACTCAACCGACAAGACTCCCGCAGTATCCGCAGCAATTCAGGCCGCCATCGCCATGGGGGCGCAGACCGACCTGATGTCCGAACGCGTGGCAACGGTCTCGTCCGCTCCGGAGCGCGGGGAAATCTGGCAAAAATTCCTCGGAGGAAGCCAGCTGGAACAGCCGGAGACCTATCGCCTTGCCTCACCGCTGACTCACCTTGACCGCAACGACCCGCCCTGCTGGCTGATTGCGGGAGAGCGGGATGACCCGTCCACGCACGGTGAACGGTTTCGTGAACAGATGCAGCAGCTGGGGCTAGCTACGGGACTCACAATTCTCCCGGACGCACCCCACGCCTTCCTCAACCGCAGGCAGTGGTTTGATCCCATGCTGGATGTTGCAGAGCAGTTCTTTCGTCAGCATCTGACTCCCGGATCGTCTCCATAAACCAGACACCGCTTCGTCCCGGCGTGGATCAACGATGATCACCGGGCAGTCGTTCTGCGGTCACACGAGCTGCTGCTTCAGGCGGCACGGTTTGCAGGCAGCGACTCTGCACCGCGCAGTTTTCCAGCAACGCAATCGAACACAGTGTCCGGTGAAAGCCGAGCCAGGTCTCCATCAGCCGCGACCAGGGCCTGGTTCCTCACGCCGTCAAGGGGAAACGGTCCGGTCCGTTCCGGATTTGTGGGGCCGTACAACCCGACGACTGGAATACCAAATGCAGCAGCCATATGGATGGGGCCACTGTCGTTTGAGATCACCAGCTTCGCACGCTGGATCAGATTCACCAGTTGCATCAACGACGTCTTTGATGTCAGGTTGATGAATCGATTGGGATTCGGCACGACCGGACTCTCCCACGGTTGATGACTGTCCCAGACAAATGTCTCGTCAGGGAATGCCGCAGCCAGACGTTCGGTAAGTTCAGGAAACTGACGCCATTCTCGCTGCGGGTTGCGACTGTTCGGAAACATGACCACGGGTTGGCAGTCGCGAAGCCGACCATCCACTTCTGTCGGGTCATCGCCACGAATGGTGACCGGTGTACGAATTTCGGGATCCAGCCCCAGCAGCGGCAGGAACTCCAGCATCATCTCGATCACGTGCGACTGCCGACCACCCTGAGGAAATGGGGCAACCTGAGGATGAAACCAGCTGCTGCACTCACGCGACCATGCAGGACCAATCTTGACGGGAGCGTTGGCAGCCCGGGTCATCAAACCGGATCGCAGCAGTCCCTGGAAATCCAGCACAGCATCAAATTGCAATTGCTGCAGCTGCTGGCAGGTCTTCCAGATCCCGCGCAGGCCCAGCTCGTGTTGAAATTCTATGATTTGCCCGTTGACGGTGTCGCAGCGGCGAATCAGGTCAGCAAATCGCGTTTTGACAACCCACGAAACCTCAGCCTCCGGCAGCTGATCACGAATAGACTGCACCACGGGAAGTGCATGAATGATGTCACCCATTGAGCTGGGTTTGATGATCAGGATCTGCATGGGATTCCAATTCATTCAGCATACGTCTGCGAGTTTGGCAAGCTGCTGTCGCCCGGCTATGCAGCGCGTCTCAACTGCGGATTCAGTTCTTTGTCGTTGTACATTTTGAACTGATAATAAACGCGGAAGCTTCGGGTGCCGGCCTGCACTTCCTGCAGCAGACCATCCAGTGCTTCTGACAGATCGCCGATTTGCTGTTCAATCACTGTCAGCTTGTTTTGACAGCGAAGAATGTGGTCCTCGTGAGCATCAGTGCGTTCCACTTCTTCCTTCATGTGGAACTGCTTGAGCGCCAGGATGGAGAGGCGGTCAATCATCATGCCGGGCGTTTCGGAGTGGAACGTACAGCCCTCTGTCCGCGGTTGCATTGACTCCACAATGCTCTGATCCATGCGTTCGATCAGGTCATTCCGGCGTTGATTGCAGCGGTCGATCACGCGTTTGGCCGCACGGACCCGTTCGGCCCCCAGATCGTCGCAGCGAGCGATGTCTTCTTCGTGCCACAACAAAAAGTTCTGCAGATGGTTCTCTTCCACCAGCGCTTCAAATCCGCTCAGCTCACCTGAGGGATCCTGTTCGTGCCATTGAATGGTACGCAGCTTTTGCAGTGCAGTGACGGGAGCAGCCTCCATGCTGGTTTTCTCCTGATGATCTTCCGTGGGTATTCCAAATGATTTTTATTGATTTGTGTTCGCAGCCGGCCCGATCAACGCCATCCGGCGTCGAAAAACGACGACCCTCGGAAGGGGAACATTGAGCGGGCATCAGTCCTGAACCACGGCAGGGAGCCTGCAACGGTTCCCTGATGTGATCTGACTGACAGCGGATGCTCACAGGTTGTGCAATCCTGTGCCAGTCCAGTTCCTCACAACGACGAAACGGAGGTGGTTTTCTACTGCATTTCCTGACTGTTCTGGCAAACCCTGCCGTCCAACGCAGCCGACCGGCCCGCTTCACGGGTTGCAGTCGCGTTATGCTGCAGCCTGGTCAGTCGTCGGCTGCAGGGCAAACTGATAACCAAAGAATTCAATATCTTCAGCCAGTCGATCTGCAACCAGATCACGAATTTCGTCAGTGTATTCCGAGCGAAAGTCACGTCTTTGCCCACTGCTGTTCAGGACCTGCAGGTCAGCGGCTGCACCAAGATGCTCACGAATGTGGCCAAAATCGTCTTCAAGAGTCTCCATGCGGCCCACAAAATCCACGATCATCTTTCCGCGACCATCACAAACCCAGCCTTTCTGCAGCGCATCGTGGCGGCGAGTCCACTCGTCGGCAAATTCTGCGAAGGTCATTGCTGCAACACGTCGCTGATGCCTGTGCGCAGGACGCCCCTGAATGAAATGATACAGGGACACCAGTCGATCCCACGGATTTCGCACAAATGCAAACTTAAACAGCCCATCGTAGACCGAAGCAGGCAGATGCCGTCGAATCTGTGCCGCCGTGCTGTGTCCGCGAAAGCGACGACGATGCACCGGCCCGATCACATTCAAATTCACCCCAACTTTACTGAGCAGACGATTCTCCCAGTAGTTCAGGGGGTCATCAGCCAGCGGCGACAGTGCGTTCCGCATGCTTGTCCCGGCACACTTTGGCACGTGAACAAACAAAAACTTGTATTGGTGAGAGATCAGCATCTTCCGTACTTCCCGATTGCACTTACTTGCAGCTTGCTGCCTGTTGAATGCCTGTGAATGCCTTCATTCAGGCGGCATGTCGATCGCCGGACGCTCCCGCAGCTTCGGTCTCCGCTGACATTGATTGCCTCGAGTTCTCAACGGGGCGTCTCGCACCTGACTCCCGCCCGCGTCTCCATCCGGCGGCCAGCCCTGTGCCCCATTTCACAATGCGATAGAACAGATTATCCGAAAGCTTCGCCAGTCTTGCCGCAGCAGGCAGAGCAGCATCGAAGCCATCAGAAACGAATGTGCGCCCATTGTGGTGCAGGCGAGGTAAATCATCCCAGTCGGTTTCCACAAAAGTCGCCCAGCGAGCACAGTTGGTGCGATCTTTGGGTGACAGCTTCGACCGCAGGAGCTGGTGCGTTTCTTCCATCGAGCCCGGTGTGTAAGCAATGTCCAGCGCGTCATAGAAAGACGGCCCAAGCATAATCGCTGGCCGTCCCATCCAGCAGGCTTCGATCGTAACCGTGGATCCGAAAGTCACCACCGTATCAGCCCACTCAATCAGTGCGTACGTATTCGCGGAAGTTTCCGGATAGTAGACTTCGGCGTTGGGCTGCTGTTCCACGCTGTGGAAGGGGGTTCGAATGTCGCTGGAAATGTCCGCCTGATTCGGATGAAACCGAATACTGAAGAATGTCTCCGGATGCTGCTCACACATCTCCTGGACGACAGCCGCGTAATCCGGGAACGGCGATTTCCAGTCTCGCCCCAGAGACTCAAATTCATCCTGACTGCTGAGGAAGACAGCGACCCGCCGTTGAAATCCCTGCGCAGCGGGCGGTACAAAATCCTGTGCGTGTTTTTTGGCAAACTTGTTGGATCGAGGCTGTCGCCTGCGAGCAAAGTAATTCTCGGCAAGATCCATGTTAGCGGGATTACGCAGCATCCGTTTCTGCATCTCAACCCGATCATGCGCAGTATGGCCCGCAAACACCATCGGATGCTGCCGAGCGCAGACCTCCAGGGTGGAAAAAGGGATTCCCATGCTGCGAGCCGCAGTGATGCAGAACCGCGAACAGGCCTGACGCCCATTAAAGACTTCCACACGATCGGGCCGTTGTCGTTCGATGAGTGCCTTCATCGACGACAGCATACGGATCGATGTGCGAAAAAAACGACGCTGGATCAGCGAAATGATCCGACTGCGATGGATGTCGCCGGGAAGCGTTCGGAATGTCGAAACCAGTGCACTGCGGACGCCCTCCAGCAGATGCACTCGCTCTGCGCCTGTAATGGAACGAGACTCAGAATCAGGATCAGCACACGAAGGGATCTGCAGGGGTCTGTAAGGATGGTCTGCAAGCCCCAGAGGCTGCGTCCGCAGATTAAGAGCAGCGGCGGTCTTTTGAGAACGACGACGGCAGATCGCACATACGACCGGGTTTCCGGCAAAGTTGGCCGTGCAGGTTCCCATCACAGCGTCACAGTAAGTGAGTGTGACATCATGCCCCGCATCCTGCAGTTGGCGTGCACGCGCCATGGCCACCAGCGTGTGCTTGCGCCAGATTGGGTAGGCGGCATGCACAATGACCTTTTCAGCCGCGGTCGCTGACGGCTCGGCAACGTCCCTGTCTGTGTTTGTATCGCCCACGTTATGGCTTCATCTTAGGAGTCAGTTCGTTCGTAGTGACCCGATATCCGGGGCCGCGGTGTTCCTCGCGGTGTTCCTCGCTGGTCAACGCAACTTCTGCCGACCACCAGTGGCTGGCAAAGCGTCCGCCGCCCGGATCGCCGACTTGCTCCGCGAAGAATATCAAAACACGGTGTCCACCAGAAAGATCAGTTGGGCCGCGAATCGGGCAACGTCGTCCCTGCTGGACCATCCCTGTTGAACACTGCTGCAGCCTGCTTCAACAGCAGCGGCAGGAACAGTTCCCTGCCCCGCAACCCTCCCGCAATTGTCAAATGAGCACTGTCTGCATAGATCACGTCGTCGCCAATCTCACTCACCCAGTTCCCCTGGCGATCGCAGAAGACTGCGGCGGGATCAAGCAATTCAACGGTACCGAATTCGCCGGCAACTCGCGTCAGAACTTCATCAGCCTGTCGATTGACCTCATCGTGCTGCTCCCGGGAGATGATCATCGGGGAGACAGATCGCCCGGAAAACAGCCGTAAGGCCTGCACGCGAGGAACATCAACGGTGAACGCAGCAATGTCTCGCACGAGAATCACTCGAGTCCCTGTCCGCTGCAGTGCCACCAGTGTCTTCCGCAGGCAATCCTCGAAGGCAGGATCTCGTGCGTAGCCCGACCACCAGGCCGTCAGCACGGTCACGTCGGGCCGCAATCGCTCTACCGCAGCAACAACGTCGCGATTAAAGACCACCGCCAGCGCACCAAAGCCTCCCGTCGGCACATATTCCAGCAGGGGTGGAGTTGCCGAGTGGGTCGCCTGCCAACACAGAAATTCAGCTTCCTGACAGGCTGCATCCAGGCCAGGCATCAGACTCATCGCATGGCTGTCGCCCCACATCAGGCAGGTTTGTTGACCGCCCGGCGAGCCGCATGCGGGAAATTCAGCTGCAGCTGCTGCTTCCGGACTCACCTCGAATAGAAATCCACGCGACTCGGCAGCCATGTGCAACCGTAACACCGCGGGAGAAACACGCGAAGGCAGCCCGGATGTCACTCCGACGACTCCACCACCGACGAGACAAAATACCACTCCGCTGCCACAGCACAGAAGCAGACGCCGCGTGGCAATTTGCCACGCCCCCGATGCAGGATCGCGACGCCGAAACGGTTGTTCGATAAACAGCCACGAAATCGTCGCCAACAGGAAAGAAACAGCCAGAAGAAGCAGACGCTGCATCAGAGTCAGCTCCCCGTCCGCCCAGTAGCGAGCGAATGCCAGCAAAGGCCAGTGCCAAAGATACAGGGAGTAACTGATCTTTCCGATCAGGACCAGCTGCCGTGACGACAGCAATCGCGATGTGACGCAGCCTGTTGCGTCGGTCTGATAAATCAGCACTGCAGCGGCAACACAGGGCAACAAGGCCGTCGGTCCAGGAAATGAACCCACCGTTCCAAAACACCATCCGCACCCCAGAATCCCCAGCAGAGAGACAGCAGCCGACAGACCACGGTATCCTTCAGATCTGCCTCGAAGCGGCGGCAGAAAACAGACCAAAGCACCGCAAACAAGTTCCCATGCGCGAGTTGGCAGCAGGTAGAACGTAGCCGACGGAGAAAATCGGATCCCCCATGCACTGCCCGCGAGGGAGATCAGAAAGAGGCTCAGAAGAAGGACGAAAAGCCCGCGATTCCCGATACGCCTGAAGCAAAACAGCAATGGGAACAACAGGTAGAATTGTTCTTCAACAGCCAGCGACCACATGTGCAGCAAAGGCTGCAGATCCGCAGACAATTCGAAGTAGCCGGTGTGGCGCCATGCATCCACATTTGCCAGCAACAATTGCTGTGATAGAACCGATTCACCCAGTCGCTGATAGTCCCGAGGCAACAGCAGGAAATGACCGGCAATCATTACGGTCGCGACCACAACCACAGCAGCCGGAAGCAGACGGCGAATTCGCCGCAGCCAGAAACTGCGTAATCGAAATTTTTGCTGCACTCGCTCGCCGAGGATCTGACGAGTGATCAGAAAGCCTGAGAGAACGAAGAAGACGTCGACGCCAACAAAGCCTCCCGACCAACCCAACTGCGTATGGTAGAACAGCACCATCAGCACAGCGATGGCGCGCAACCCGTCGAGTTCCGGGCGATATGCAGTCTTCATGCTTCCCTGTTGCTGTTCGGTTACGGACAGGAAGTTGATTGAGTCACATGCACTTTGACCGCACTGACACTCAGTCAGTACGCGTCGATGTCATCATCAGTGGAAGAATCACTGTACCGGTCAAAATCAACCCCCGAGTGATCCGGATACTGGTTGGGATCGTACGAATCCCCCTGGAGATCATCATCGTTCGATAAATCGTCACCGGAGCTGTCGGAAGCAGCCTCAGAACCATTGCCGCCACCTCCAAAGAAGAGGTGCTTCGCAAACAGGCTGGAGATCACCAGAATTACGGAGCCAATCCCGGGAACAATCAGAGCGGTCCCGTGAAAGCCCGGCTCCAGCAGACACTCTTCCGGAGCATCCGGTTTGTAATAGACAGGCTGCTTGCTGCCGGCCGGGTATCTCCGCACAATTGCATCCGGCACCGAAGAGTTTCCTCGGCCAGCATCTCCGTAGGCAACCCGATCTCCGGTATATCGCTGCCCGTTAACGGTGTAGTCATAAGAGACGCGGGCGTGGTACGAGGTCTTTGTCTTCCCCTCGCTCGTGCTTCGCACTCGCTCCACTCGCGACTCAGTGATTGCCCCTTCAGCTGTCGGCCAGTCCCTGCTGGCGAAGGAAAAGATCAACCCACGCACGCCAAAGTACGTCATCCCGCTGCCCACCAGCAGAAAGATGATGACCAGGAACCGAAACAGGAATCGGCTGCGACCGGTCATGGGAATGCCTTCAGCGACCCCATCTTCAAAGGCGTCCGGAAATTCCTGCTGCATCCGTTTCAATGTCATCCCCAGTTCCATCATGGCCTGGGTCTTACTGATCCCCTGACTTGATGAAAGAAGCGGAATCGCCTGAGCCGCCTTGCGATCGTAAATCAAATCCTGAATCTCGCGATCGACATCTTCGAGGTATTGTCTGTGATTTGGTTCCACCACAATATTGCCCTCCGGCTGAATTCGCGGAAACGAGCAGGCTGTCCCGGCTCTTCCGCCCGGCGAAATCGTGCAGACTTGAAGATCCGGGTCCGCAGGACAGCGAAAAGAATCGACAGCCGTCCCTTCGCTTCATGTTAACGGACGGAGCAGCCTGTACAAAATCCTGTCGCCCCGAAAAGCGGCAGAGAGCTTCTCCCGGACAGAAACGCCCGGGCCGCTGCAGATCGCGTCGTTGCTAATGGTGCGATGCCTGACGTCTTTGCATCCGTTGAGTATCAGACCGGCTGCGGCTTGTGCGATCAGTCAAAGCGAAGGTTTGCGGGAAATGCGGGCAACCCCGTCGCCGACGACGCCGCCAATCCGGTCAACCTGTCAAGTCTCGGGATTGAGCCGTCGTCATCACCTGACTTTGTAGGCTGCGGCGTCTCCGGCAGATCGTACGCAGGCAGACACCAACCAGACCTGCCGACACCAACACAATCAAACTGCGCGGCTCCGGAACCGGAGCCGAATACTCGAGATCCGCCACGCGAAACCCCGTATACCTGTCCTGCAGTTTGGCAGAGAAATTACCGGCTGGACTGCTGGCACTGGAGGTCGTTACCGGATTGGCATAGGAACCTCCCCGAGCGGAATGACCACTTGTCCCCGTGGTTTCCATCCATTCCCTCGCATTGCCCCCCATTGCCATCACTCCATACGGACTCAGGCCGCCCGCGAGGTTGACGTCTTCCGGCACAACTGCCGTACGAATCCCGATACTGCTGTTGTAAACCATCGTGTTGGCATCTGTGCCACCACCGTCCGGCACCTGAGATGGAGCTGTATTACCGCTGGTGGGGTACTTAAACCAATCCACTGCGTCCGGATCGTAGTAAGCGGCCTTGTACCACTCATCCATCACCGGCAGCACAAATCTTGCTTCACTGTTGCGGACTGGGTTTGCTGCGTTGTATCCCTCTTCACCGCTGGTCCACCACGAGATGTTGTCGTTAACACCGCTTGTTGTGAACTTGTAGGCAGCAGCGTAACCCTGACTGGTATTCAGCCAGTTCACGAAGCGAGCCGCCTCGTTCCAGGAAACACCGGTCGCAGGTTTTGAGGAACCATTACCGCCGTAAGCCGTCATGTCCTGAAGCGTAATCTCCAGCGAATTGGCGGTGCCGTACTCCGCGTTGTACTTCACGATCATATCGCGACTGACTTCGTATTTTCCGATTTGGAACCCGTAGGCAACCGATCCGGCAGGATTTGGACTGCCCCCGGTGTCCGCCGTATTTCCCGGATTACCAATGGTCACGAATTCCATCGTAAACTGATTCGAGCTTCCAAAAGTAATCGACCCGGCCTGCGCATTTTGTCCCAGGAACAGCAGCAACAACAGCGCAATCGCCGTGCAGCGGAGTTCGCGTTTTGCTGTTGGAGAAATGAGTAATGCCGCTGACATATCGCCGCCGACCCGAAGACAACACTGTTGACCAAAGTTCGATGTCGTTGAAGATACGGCGACTGGGCTTCCACGCAAATTCAGGGCTTGACGCCTGTTACGACCTTGACGAATTTCCCCTTAATTCATCCAGACCATTTGTGGGTCATGCAGAGCGGTTTGGTCCTGAGGGACTGTTGCACTCAGACAACGTCAGACGGGCTCTCCACTTCTATCAGAGCAAGCGGAAACGAGTTGACCAGCCTCTTCACCGGGGCCCCGGGGCAGAGGCGGAGCGGGGGACCGGCCGTCCAGTTGCCGATGACACGTTTTGCCTCCGTGCGAGACATCCGACGGGAATTGAAGGCGCCAGTTCTGGCGAAGGCCACCGGTGCCGTTGCAAGCTGAAGAGGCGTGGACCGCGTGATGGCGAAGCAGCCGTGCACTTCACTTCCCGATGCTGCGCAAATCCACGATCGCCAAAGAAAAACCGCACCTGCAGACAACTGCTACAGGCACGG
>Ga0213858_10000973_pt1 | contig 13501 bp, 9 predicted proteins | sample PICome_FD_160122 | JGI IMG/M metagenome (GOLD analysis project Ga0213858, IMG submission 160122) | Coastal seawater microbial communities near Pivers Island, North Carolina, United States - PICO245 | ecosystem: Environmental > Aquatic > Marine > Coastal | place: USA: North Carolina | collected... | reverse complement strand
GAATACGATCATATTGAAGGTATTTTATTTACAGATAAGCTGTCTTCTTTAAAGAAAAGATTAGTCAAAGGAAAATTAGAAAAGATATCGCGCGGACAAGTTCAAGCCGATTATCGTATGAAGTATTACCAACCTAAAAAGAAATAAGTAGCTATGGCACTTGAGAAAGTTATTGCAATTGGAGGAAAACCAGGCCTGTATGAATTAATCGCTCAAACTAAAGGAGGGTTCGTAGGTGAATCATTAGTGGACAAAAAGCGTCTTACTGTCTCCATTCGAGCGAAGGTAAGTGTATTATCAGAGATCGCAATCTATGCGCTCGATAGGGAGGTTCCATTATTGGAGGTTTTTGAAGCTATTCACAAAAAGGAAGATGGTAAAGAGACTTCAGTGAGTCCTAAAGCGGATAAACTTGCATTGGAAGAATACTTTTTTTCTATACTACCGAATTACGATGAAGATCGAGTTTATGCCAGCGATATGAAGAAAATACTTTCTTGGTATAATCTTTTGCTGAATTCGGGAACCTTAAAAGAGGCACTCGAAGCGGAAACGACCGAAGAGTAGAAAGAATAACAAGATAGAAAAAGGGGCATTGGCCCCTTTTTTTGTTTAATAAAACAGCGCGTGATTAAAAATCAAAGAAGATTGCGTTTGCCACGAATCTTTTTGCCCCGTACCAAAATCCTCTAAAGACAGGGTTATCGGTAAAGTATATCACATTACCTCGCCCGTGGTTTTCGGCACCTATGAATAAACTCTTTGAGAGCGGTTCTAGAGTATTAGTTCCTGCAAATCCTGCAATAGGAGTCGATTCGGCTTCAAAGCTAGCAAGATTGCCAGAGGGCAATAATTCATAGGCTCGTGAACTCAACTTTAAACCATAATAGTTAGATTCATATCCATAGGCTACTGGGTGAGTCGTATCTACCTTCGTTTTAAAAATTGCCCCTGTGATGTAATTTTTAATTCCTTCTCTCTCTTGGAGTTCATAAGGTAGTAGTGGATCGGAAATAGGTCTATCGCTTTCTTTTGATTTGATATTAAAGCTGCCCTGACGGTTTAATGCACTAAGTGCTCCAGATTGAGCAATAAGTTTTCCTCCAGCACTTACCCATTTTTCAATCTCACTTAATGTGTTATCGTTAAAGTTGCGATAATTACCATCTGGCATGATTAAAACATCGTACTTATCTAGGTTGTAATATCCTAAGTATTCGGTATTTAATACAGTAACGGGGTAGTTCAGATCATTTTCTAAGAAGTACCACCATTCTCCAAAGTTGTATGAAGAAATGCCTTCGCCTTTGAATAGGGCTATCTTAACTGCTTTTGTTTTTGTAACTGAAGGCGAACCAAAGTCTTTACCACTATCTACAAATCCGGTAGAAACTCCCTTGAATTCTACTTCGAGTTCTTCACTGATTTCTGCTAGTGCATTTTCGAGATTCGTATTCTCTGCGGCTAACAAAATACTTGCTCCGGCATGAAAAGAATCTCCATCCACCTTAAAGTCACTATAACTAGTTCTAACAGTCATTCCACGATCTAAAAGAGCAGCAAGTGCTTTTTGACCAGAAAATCCTTGATAATCCATTACATAAGCATAAGCGTCTTTTGGGATTGTATTTAATGTATTTACTGATTCTCTCGTGCTAAAGGGTACTTTCTTTGAAGAGAGAAGTGCATTTACATCATAAGCGAATGGTAGAGACCAAGCAGTGATGTCGTAAGTGATACTATCGCTTAACTTAGTATTGGGTTCGAGTAAAACATGAATCAATTTGTTTTTGACTTGACCAGCAGGAATAATCAAACTGTTTTCATCTGCCTTTATTCGTTTTTGGGTTTGAGTTCGGTAATCGTAGCCACTAACAAGGCTTCCCTTTCCACGGCCATAGGTAATTTGGTGCTTATCTAATAACTGAGTTAATGCTTTTAGATTGTCAGCGCCACCATTAAGCACGTAGGTTTTTGGATCGTCAAGACCTTCTTGTACGAAATTGACCATTTCTTTTTGAAGACGTTCTCCGTTTTTTGAAGCCATTTCTACGGTAGAAATCCCAGTGGTAAAGTGGTGAGCGATACGATCTTTAAGGGTAAGTAGATTTCCTTCGCTGTTTCGAATGGCTAGACCAGCTCTTCCGCTTCCGCCTTGTTCGTAAGTCATACCGATCGCACCATGGTAGGTCGGGTAAGTGTCTCCATAACTCGGATACAATAAATCAAACCGTTCTTTGGTAAAGTATAACCATCCATTCGCATCAAAGTACTTGGCATGATTGCGTCCGATTTCATCCTGAAATTGCCTCTGAAAATCGGTAATAACTTCGTGTAGTGGTTCTGCTGCTGGTGCGAAGTAATAAGGTTGGTCAACACCCTGCTCATGAAAATCGACATGAATTTGCGGTTGCCACTTCTGGTATTGAGGTAATCTTGCCTGACTTTCTACTTGAGTCATCCAGACCCAGTCACGATTTAAGTCAAATACATAATGGTTGGTTCTTCCTGAGTGCCAAGGTTCGAAGTGTTCTGCACTGTTCGGATCCGGTTGAATTCTATTGTTCTTTGTTTGATTGTACCAATTCACATAACGATCTCTTCCATCAGGGTTAATGCATGGATCAATAATTACCAAAGTATTTTCAAGGTAATCGCGTTTTGCGGTAAGTAATTCAAAAGCGGTTTTCATCGAGGCCTCGGTACTGACACTTTCATTGCCGTGAACATTATAGCTCAGCCATACTATAGAATGGTCGTTAGTCGATTCTCCTACTAAACTCTTTAGGTGATTTACTCTGATTGCTTCACGATTTGAAATAAGGTCCTTACTTCCTAAAAAAACAAGGTAAAGTGGTCTTCCTTCATTAGTTTCACCATATTTTTCAAGCACTACTCGATCGGGGTCAGCTGCTTCGAGTTGCTGATAGTATTCTACTACTTTGTGATGTCTAGTGAATGAATCGCCCAATTCATATCCTAAGAATTCTGAAGGCGACTGAATTTGTCCGAAGGAGAAAGTGATAACTCCTAAAATAACAAAGAGATTTTTGAACATTTTTAAAACTATTTTGAGACTGAAAAGCTACAAAAATTAGTCCGTATCTTTACCCTTCACTGTTTGATCTTTATGGCTAACACCACATTTGATTTTACCGATATTCCTTTTTTCAACTCCTTAGTTAAGGACTATTTGTCTGGTGAACTTTCGTCGGATTTTTATGGAGAAGAGGCAGATCTCGAAGGATTTAAAAATCAAATCGAGAATATTCAATTTTCAAAGTCTAAGCGTGAAGTCTTAGTGACAAGCCTAAAGAAACAATACAAAGGTTTTTCTTCTGAGATGACAATCAATCAGATTGCGTCTTTGTCTCGAGAAAATACTTACACAATTACCACGGGTCATCAATTAAATCTTGCGACGGGTCCACTGTATTTTCTTTATAAAATTGCACATGTCATTTCGTTAAGTGAATACCTGAATACCCAGTTTACGAACTGTCACTTTGTTCCTGTTTATTGGATGGCCACTGAGGATCATGATTTTGCAGAGATCAATCACTTTTTTAGCGAAGGGAAAAAGTTTGTTTGGGAAAGTGAACAGGAGGGTGCGGTCGGACGTTTCTCTACAAAAGGCACAGCCTCGGTAATTAATGCTTTACTTAGACAGTATCCTTCAACTCCCTTTAACGATGAATTGAATGCGTTGTTAGTGGGTGCCTATCAGGAAAGGTCTCTTTCAGAGGCTACTAGAAAACTAGTTCATCAACTTTTTGGGGATAAAGGTTTAGTGGTCATCGATGCAGATTGTAAAGACCTTAAGGGATTGGCTAAAGATTTGTGGTTAAAGGAGTTAGAGGGTGGTTTTTCAGCTGCGCTGGTAGAAGAACAAAACGCTAGACTAGAGACAAAGGGATATCCTATTCAGGTGAATCCTAGAGAAATCAATTTATTTTACTTAGAAGAAAATAAGCGTATCCGCATCATTAAAGAAGATACTAATACTTATTCTTTAGCCGATCAAAGCATACGATGGACTAAACGAGATCTACTGGATGAGGTTCAGACACATCCTGAACGTATATCTCCCAATGTGCTTTTACGTCCGCTCTATCAAGAAACGATACTTCCTAATCTAGCATATATTGGTGGGGGTGGAGAACTTTCATATTGGTTACAATTAAAGACTACATTTGAGTCGGTGAATCTCCGATTTCCTATACTTATAGCGAGAAATTCATTTTTATTGGTTGATCAAAAAACGGTAAAGAAGAGTAAGGCATTAGATTTGGATTGGATTCATTTTTTCAAATCGAAAGATGCCTTAATTAATTTTGAGATTCGTAGAGTATCTAATATCGATTTAGATTTTACTCCTGCACATCAATTACTTGAAGATCAGTTTATTCGGCTTCGTAAAATTGCGAGTGAAACAGATAAGAGCTTTGAAGGAGCGGTTAATGCTCAAGAGAAAAAGCAGAAAAAGGGTTTGCAACAACTTGAAAAACGATTGCTCAAAGCTCAAAAACGAGTGTTGTCAGACCATGTTTCAAGAATAGCAGAGCTATACGATGTGATTAAACCTTTAGGGGGTTATCAAGAGCGTATTGAAAATTTTTCTTATTTCTATAATCTACAAGGCAAAGCGCTCATCGAAAAGTTAGTTCGGGAGTCCGTTTCGATTCAAGGGAAGTTTATTGTCTTGGAATGGGATACTTAAGGAGTTACCCAGTAGAGACTACTGATAGCGCCTTTGAGGTCTAAGGAGCCTTTTACTCTGCGATGCCCTTCTGAATGCAATTGAACCAAATCGAATCGTTGCGTATGGAATCTTAAAATTTGAAAATACCCGCCTTCACTTTCATGTATTGTATGGAATGAATCTGCCTCGCTTCCTGGTGCCATTTTGGTTCGATAGTCTCTTTTTTGCGGTTCACTTAGGCTATCAAAATAATTTTGAGAATCTTCGACCTTTTCTAATATGCCCTCGAGACGAATTTGAATCATTTTCTTAGGGTCATAAAAAAGTGCAGAGGCTTCTTTATGGGATTCTAAAGAAACTACTTTTTCAGTTCGTGAGTCGGTGTAAATATTAAAGTCAAAATTTTCGAATACCTCACGTAAAACGACCATCCTACTTTGAGGATAAAGTACCCCATCTACCAGTGTTATGGTATTAAGACTAAAATATTTAAAAGAAGACCTACGACGTTTAGGAGCTTCTTTTAGTGATTTAGCACAGTAAATTGCAAATTCATCCGCTGAGGTAAAAGGTGTTAATTTCATTAGTTAAAAATACTTCAAATCGCCTTGCGGCCGTTTTTCATTTGACTATTTTTGCCCATGCATCAAAAAGTACTTATCCTCGATTTTGGTTCGCAATACACACAGCTCATCGCAAGACGAGTTCGCGAACTCAACATTTTCTCTGAAATTATACCCTTTAATAAGGCGCCTGAAGATCTAAGTTCGTACAGAGCGGTGATTCTCTCGGGATCTCCACATTCAGTTCGTTCTGATGATGCTCCTCGGCCCGATCTTTCAAAAATTAAGGGTAAAATACCCCTTTTGGGAGTTTGTTTTGGTGCTCAATTTATGGCGGCAAATTACGGAGGTAAAGTTGAAGCGTCGAGTATTCGAGAATATGGTAGGGCAAATCTTAAAACGATTCATTCTGATGATGCTTTTTTAAAAGGTATTGAAATGAATTCTCAGGTTTGGATGTCACATTCTGATACCATTACAGAATTACCAGAAGGAGCAATTTGTCTCGCAAGTACTGCAGATGTGAAAAATGCGGCCTATCGCTTTCAGAATGAAGATACCTACGCAATTCAGTTTCACCCCGAGGTGTACCATTCCACGCAGGGAACCCAATTAATTTCAAATTTCTTAATGGATATTGCTGGTTTTACAGGTGACTGGACACCAGATGCTTTTGTTGAAGAAACAGTAGCTGAGCTGAAAGAAACATTGGGGGAAGATCGAGTTATCTTGGGTCTTTCGGGCGGTGTTGACTCTTCGGTTGCAGCCTTACTTCTCCATCAAGCGATTGGTTCAAACTTGCATTGCATTTTCGTTAATAACGGCCTTCTTCGTAAAAACGAGTTTGATGAGGTTCTTGAGCAGTACAAAGGATTTGGTCTTAATGTAAAAGGGGTAGATGCTTCTAACCGCTTCTTAGATGCCTTAGCAGGAATTAGTGATCCTGAGAAAAAGCGAAAAGCCATAGGGAAGATTTTCGTTGATGTATTTGACGATGAGTCTAAAGAAGTTGAGGGAGCGAAGTGGTTAGCTCAAGGAACAATCTATCCAGATGTGATAGAATCGGTCTCTGCAACTGGTGGCCCTTCGGCGACCATTAAAAGTCATCATAATGTTGGTGGACTACCTGACTATATGAAACTTAAGGTAGTCGAGCCCTTAAAGAAATTATTTAAAGACGAGGTACGTCGTGTAGGTAGAAGTTTGAATATGCCTGAAGATTTAATTGGTCGTCATCCATTTCCCGGTCCTGGCTTGGCTATTCGAATTCTCGGAGATATTACTTCTGAAAAGGTAAGTCTATTACAAGAGGCTGATGCCATTTTCATTGGTGCGCTAAAAAGACACGGGTTATATGACCGAGTTTGGCAAGCAGGTGTAATCTTGTTGCCCGTTCAAAGTGTTGGTGTAATGGGGGATGAAAGAACCTACGAACGATGTGTTGCCCTTCGTGCCGTAGAAAGCACTGATGGAATGACTGCGGATTGGGTAGATCTTCCTTACCCATTCTTACAAGAAGTTTCAAATGAAATTATAAATAGAGTAAAAGGAGTGAATCGTGTGGTGTATGATATCAGTTCTAAGCCGCCTGCAACAATTGAATGGGAGTAAGAAGTAACAATTTTCTTGTTTTAATCGGGTTCATACTATTTGCTTTTAGTACGGAAGTAGATGCTCAGTGGTTAAAGCGATCAAGGAAAAAGAATCCAACCCCTACCGTTGAGAGGGTGGTTCCTGAAACTGTTGTTAATCAGCAGGTTGAGGTAGTTCTCGACACGGTTATTCAGAAGGATACTATAGTTGATTTAAAATCACTAAAACTCAAAAAGTCTACATTAAATCTTGCAGTTTTATTACCGTTTAGAAAAGATCTTGTTCCCTTCAAAGATCGTGTGGTAATAGATTCGATCTCTGGAGATAGTATTGTGGCTCCTGATAGTCAGATTGATACTTTGGGATTGAATCGACTAATGGAGGTTCGTAGAGACATGAGAGTAGCTCTAGAATTTTATGAGGGCCTTACTTATGCGCTCGATTCCTTGTCAAAAATGGGTGTAGGTGTTTCTATAAAAACCTATGATACTGAGCTTAAAACTTCTGTTGTTGATACTATTTTTTCTAAAGACTCGATTCTTCCCGAGGCGGTTATAGGACCTTTAAGTCCCAGAGTTTTTCGATCCTTTGTAAACGCTAACGAAGTAGATTCTATTTCTATTCTAGCACCGCTCATGTCTCCAGAAGAAGGTCTTAAAGGTCAGGTTTATTTTGGTCTTCCAGACGAGAGTGAAATGCGTGAGGACATGATTAAATACGCCTTGTCGCAGTATCGGGGAGAACGTGTTTTCGTGGTGGCTGACAACGGGCACCAAGAGGTAGTACAAAAGATAAAATCAACTTTTATTGAGGCTGAACAAATCCCACTTTACAAGAATGTTTCACTTGAAAGTGTGGAAACTTTTAGAGATACCATAGTTGATTCTATCATCCCAAATTGGACCTTTTTAGAGACCAAGAATGCTGCTTTAGGAGCTTCTGTTAGTTCGATTTTAAGTGGTATTGAATCTGAACCGGTGAAAAGTATGCGGATGTTTTCTACAACACCTTCTTCTATTTACACCGAACAAGAAATTGATCCTATCCATCTTTCGAATTTGGAATTTTCTTATCCAGAAGTTTATGGTCTTCCTTCAGAGGAGTTTGTAGATCGATTCTTCAATGATCGAGGGTATGTGCCTGAGGTTATAACCGCTAGAGCTTTTGATCTTTGTTTTGACTTCCTACTTCGATTAGTTGTTGAAAAAACCAATGAAGTGATTCGACCACAAGCTTACAGTGCTTCATCGTTAGATTATCGCCCTTTTGGAGAAGATGATTTTCAGAATGTTTGGTATCGACTAGCGAGGTTTTCAAGCCTTGAAATTACTTCAATCGACCCCGAGGTTCCTGCGGAGCAAATTAAGCCCTGGAGAAGGATCTCAGAACACTGGTTTTGCGATTTTTTATTCGAAACTGAAAAGCAGTTGCGCCCTGAGGCTTACAAGCTTTTAGAGGCAGAGCTTATAGAAAAGGCAGAGCTAGATGGTATTGAGGAATACTCGATTGAGAACGAGGATTCATGTGAATTATATTTACTTCTGAGAGATTATCCACTAGAGGAGGAGTTGCTCACAAATAGTGACGGCTTTTTCAAGTGACACAAACGGATCTTCACGTAAAGGAATGAATTCTTGAGCAACGTGACCAGAGAATCCGGTTTGATGAATAGCTTTCATGATCGCTGCATAATTTAATTCTTGACTTTCCTCAATTTCATTTCTTCCCGGTACCCCTGCGGTATGATAATGTCCGAAATAAGTATGGTATTTGTTAATCGAATCGATAATGTTTCCTTCTTGAATTTGCATATGATAGATATCATATAGTAGTTTGAAATTCTCTGTTCCTAACCTTCTACATAAGCTAATTCCCCACAAGCTCGAGTCAGCCATATAATCGGGATGATTTATTTGATTGAAAAGTTCCATTTGAATGACTACTCCATATTTTTCAGCCATAGGGAGTATTTGTTCTAATCCTTGAGCGCAATTTTCAAGGCCGACGTAATCATCCATTCCGTTTCTATTTCCGCTAAAGCAAATCAGGTTGGTAAATCCAGCATCGGCTACTTTTGGAATCACCTCTTTGTAGCGTTTTATTAGCTCTTCATGTAAATCTAAACGATTCCATCCTTCGGTTAAGCTAATCGCTGCACCTTCACACATGCTACAGTGAAAATCATGTTTTTTTAAAACCTCAAATTCGTTCGGACCGATAAGATCAATCGAATCAATTCCTAGTTCTTTCAGTCGAGGTAGAATTTCTTCTAGAGAATATTGAGATAAACACCAACGGGCAACCGAATGCTTCAGCTTATAATCCTTTGGTTTACTTGATCGAACTTCTTGTGCAAGTGAATTTGAGAATGTGGCGCCTGCGGCAACGGCTAAAGGAGCTTTAGCTAGAAACGAACGTCTTTTCATGATTCTAGATTTATTCCAAAAGATACGTAACTTATTGCTACCGCTCGAGTCAAAGTTCGTACCTTTATGCCCCGTAAAAGAAAGTTGACCATGTCTACAAAATATATTTTCGTTACGGGAGGAGTTACTTCATCTTTAGGTAAAGGTATTATTGCAGCTTCACTCGCGAAACTTCTACAATCTAGAGGTTATCGTACTACCATTCAAAAGCTAGATCCTTACATAAATGTTGACCCGGGAACACTTAATCCCTACGAACATGGTGAATGTTATGTAACCAATGATGGTGCTGAAACAGATCTTGATTTAGGTCACTACGAACGATTTCTTAATGTGCCCACATCTCAGGCAAATAATGTGACTACGGGTCGCATTTATCAAAGTGTAATTGAAAAGGAGCGAAGAGGAGATTTTCTAGGGAAGACCGTTCAGGTTGTACCTCATATTACTAATGAAATTAAGGATCGTATTCAGATCCTCGGTAATTCTGGAGATTATGATATTGTAATCACAGAGATTGGGGGTACTGTAGGTGATATTGAGTCGCTACCTTATATCGAATCGGTTCGACAACTTCTGTATGAGCTAGGCGAGCAAAACGCAATGGTGGTACACCTTACTCTTGTTCCGTATTTAGCTGCAGCCGGTGAATTGAAAACCAAACCTACTCAGCATTCTGTTAAAACATTGATGGAAAGTGGTGTTAAGGCGGATGTTCTTGTTTGTAGAACTGAACATGAATTAGATCAAGATTTGAGATCTAAATTGGCGCGTTTTTGTAACGTTCCTGAGCGTGCGGTAATCCAATCGATTGATGCGAGCACTATTTATCAGGTTCCATTGTTAATGAGAGAGGAAGGTTTAGATAAAGTTGTTCTAGAAAAATTAGGATTACCCTCCAGCGATGAAGTTGATTTGGGAAAATGGGAACATTTTGTTGAAACTATAGCTCATCCCAAGGAGACTGTCAAAATTGGACTCATTGGGAAGTATGTGGAGCTTCAAGATTCATATAAGTCAATTTTAGAAGCTTTTATTCATGCAGGAGCAATGAATGAGGTAAAGGTAGATGTAGTTTCAATTCATTCTGAGGAATTGGAAAACGAATCTATTGGGCCTTTATTTTCTTCACTAAATGGTGTTCTTGTAGCACCGGGATTTGGTAGTCGAGGCATAGAAGGAAAGATCGATGCAGTTCGTATCGCTCGAGAATCTAAAATACCTTTCTTAGGAATTTGCCTAGGTATGCAGATGGCTGTGATTGAATTTGCGAGAAATGTGCTAGGGTTGAACCAAGCCAATAGTGTTGAGGTCGATGAAAATACCGAACATCCCGTGATTCATTTAATGGAAGATCAAAAATCTGTCTCTGAAAAAGGTGGGACCATGCGCCTTGGTTCGTGGAAGTGTTCTATCTTAGAAGGTTCAAAATTGGCTGAGGCTTACAAAAACCTTCATATTGACGAAAGACATCGACACCGATTTGAATTAAACAATGAATATATAAATGCTCTGGAAGAGGGTGGTCTTAAAATCGTTGGTGTTAATCCAGATACAGGGCTCGCTGAGGCTGTTGAGCTTGCTGATCACCCATGGTTTGTTGGTGTTCAGTACCATCCAGAATACAAGAGTACGGTTGAAAATCCACATCCGTTATTTGTAAGCTTCGTTAAAGCGGCGCTAGAGTATAAGAAAACAAGAAACTAGAAATGGAAGAAAAGGGGATAGATAAAAATGCAATTATTGGCTTCGTTCTGATTTTTGCGATAATGATCGGGTGGTTTTACATCAGTCAGCCGACACCTGAAGAGATTGAAGCGCAAAGAGCACTAGCTGCTCAATCAGATACTGAAGAGGTAATTACTGAAACTGAACCAGCTCTGACTCCAATTGTAGAATCTACTACTGCTGAATTACCGGTAAACAATGAGCGTTCATACGAACCTATACGTCTAGAAACTGAGCATTTTAACTTAGAATTTTCAAGAGTTGGTGGTCAATTAAAGCATATTACACTTAAGGATTTTACCAACCATCAAGAACAATCTATTGAGATTCTTCAGCCTGAATTTTCTGATTTAAATTTAAAGTTAGTCACCGCTCAGGGTCTGAATTTGAACACCAATGAATTGTACTTTGAACCCGAGGTCACTAAGGAAGATGATCGAACTAGGGTTACAATGCGATCTGAAGTGGCAGAAGGCGCCTTTTTAGAGTTCAAGTATCAAATTTTAAATAACAGCTATCTAGTGGATTTTGATATTAATACCAATCAATTATCCACTTATCTTTCTTCTCAGCCAGCTATATTATCCTGGAATTATACCGCTCCACGAAACGATCAGAGTATTCAATATGAGAATCGTTACACGAGATTGACCTATCGTTTAGGAGATGGTTCGATTAAAAAGTTAAGTGCAACCTCTGAGCTAGACGAGGAAGAAGAGAGTGATCTAAGTTGGATTTCGTTTAGACACCATTTCTTTAGTGCTATCCTTGGTAGTAAATCGAAGTTTTCGAAAGCCGAATTAATTTCTGAAAACTTAGTAGAGGAGGAGTCTAAAACTGCTTCACATACGAAGAGATATCAAGCTTCGGTTGAGCTCGAAAGTCTTTCGAGAGGGGCTACGGAATCGATGTATTTTTATTTTGGTCCTACCGATTCAGAGACATTTGCCAACTATAGTGAGTACGAACTGATCGAGTCTATTCCTTTCGGATGGGGAATTTTTGGAACCATTAATAGGTACATTTTTAATCCATTTTTCAATTTCTTAGCGGGATTCATGCCTTTTGGTATTGCGATTATCGTGATGACTTTCGTTGTTAGAATTGCCTTATCTCCAGTAACCTATAAAAGTTACGTTTCACAAGCTAAAATGAAGGTGATACAACCTGAGGTGAAAGAAATCAATGAAAAGTTTGCGAACAACGCAATGAAGAAGCAGCAGGAGACGATGAAGCTCTACAATTTGGCTGGTGTGAATCCAATGAGTGGATGTTTACCTGCCTTATTGCAACTCCCTGTTTTCTATGCGTTGTTTAGTTTCTTTCCGACCTCATTCATACTCAGACAGAAATCCTTCTTATGGGTAGACGACCTATCTTCTTATGATACTGTAGTAGATCTTCCATTTACAATTCCTTTCTACGGAGATCATATCAGCTTATTTCCAATCTTAGCCTCAGTCGCAATCTTCTTTTACATGCAAATGACTACCGGTCAGACCATGCAAATGCAGCAGCAACCGGGCATGCCAAACATGAAATTCATCATGTATTTGTCACCAGTGATGATGTTGTTTTTCTTTAACAACTATGCCTCGGGTCTAAGTTTATATTACTTCGTTTCGAACTTGTTAACGATCGTTATCATGCTCGTGATTAAGAATTATATCATCGATGAGAATCGAATTCATCTCCAGGTTCAAGCCAATAAACAGAAACCAAAAAAGGAGAGTAAGTTTCAGCGAAGAATGCGTGAGATGATGGAGCAGGCAGAGCAACAAAAGAAATTAAAATAGGTTCCTTTTGAATGGCAGCTAAGCCAATTAATCAAACTAAGGTAGTTGTTGGCCTTTCTGGTGGGGTAGATTCAAGTGTAACCGCCTATTTACTCAAACAACAGGGTTATGAGGTCATCGGTCTATTCATGAAGAATTGGCACGACGATTCTGTTACGATTTCAGATGAGTGTCCTTGGTTAGAAGACAGTAATGATGCATTGATTGTCGCTGAAAAATTAGGTATTCCCTTTCAAACAGTGGATCTCAGTGACACTTACCGCAAGCGCATTGTTGATTATATGTTCTCTGAGTACAAGGCGGGTAGAACACCCAACCCAGATGTATTGTGTAATCGAGAAATAAAATTTGATGTATTCCTTACGATTGCACTATCTCTTGGAGCTGATTATGTTGCTACTGGTCATTATTGCCAAAAAGGAGTGGTTGATAAGGACGGTAAAGAGGTTTACCAACTTCTAAAAGGGGCAGACCCCTCGAAAGATCAGTCCTATTTTCTTTGCCAGTTAAATCAGGATCAACTGGCGAAAGCAATGTTTCCGATCGGTCATCTTCAAAAATCAGAAGTTCGAGAAATTGCTAAAAATGCCGATTTAATCACGGCAGAGAAGCGTGATTCCCAAGGGCTCTGTTTTATCGGGAAAGTTCGTCTACCAGACTTTTTACAACAACAATTAAAGCCTAAAGAAGGTC
>Ga0213858_10000972_pt1 | contig 13504 bp, 23 predicted proteins | sample PICome_FD_160122 | JGI IMG/M metagenome (GOLD analysis project Ga0213858, IMG submission 160122) | Coastal seawater microbial communities near Pivers Island, North Carolina, United States - PICO245 | ecosystem: Environmental > Aquatic > Marine > Coastal | place: USA: North Carolina | collected... | reverse complement strand
AGAAGAAGAAGAATTGTTATTGGAAGAAGAAACTGAAGAAGAAGAACGCCTTGAGGTACAACTGGGTGGAGAAAACTCCATAGAACAAATGGTAGATACGCGCGAACAACAAGATATTCTTGCAGCGTTGGCGCAGGTACCAAAGATAGAACCCTATTACTCAGTTACAATTCCGGGTGGTGCATATCAAGAAACTTTAGTATTAAAAGACAATATTATAAACGACAACCGAAGAGCATTGAGAAATTTATCTCAGGATAAAAACCATAAAAAAATGGTACGCTCGCAATATGATAGAGAATAAGGAGAAAGCATGCTAAAATCTATCTTAACCCTGGGTGTCATATTAATGGGAACTGCAGCATATGCTACGGATTCACCTATTACAGGTAACGTATCATCTAAATGCTCAATTTATACTGATGTTGCAGGTGTGTATGGAAACCCAAATCCGGATGAATTAAGTACAACCCCAGCTGATGGTGGCGTACATCCAATCATCCGTTATGATGTTACAATTGCTGACTATTATACAGCAAAAATATCATGGCCAAATTCATTTACCACTAGTCCATCACTCACAGACTCTGTTGCATGGGATGGTGAGGTAACAGTATCCTCAACATCTGATACAAATATGTCAGGGTATGAAGCTGCAAAAGTGGAATATGAAAATCACACAGAATATGATCTGACAGTTGCCGGAACCGTATGGTTTCAGGTTGAATCAGAAGTGACATATGGTGTTGATGAACCACTACCAGGTGGTGAATACAAGGCGAATGTTACAGCAGTATGTTTGGCCCAGTAATAAAAACCATAATTGCAATAGCGTTATTTACGGGTAGCGCTATTGCACACGAATTAACACCCACATACCCGGAATTAAGACCGTCATATGTGGATAAAGTGTTAGTCACAACCATGAAAATGTGGAACAGAAGAGATGATGTTGAATACTATGAAATAGGTGTATTTGATGAGGAATGGAATAAGGTACCATTTGCAGCAAATGAACGTATTTTTAAAATAGCTCATCTAGAACGTGAAACATTTGATGTATATTTTAGACAAAAGGATGTTGATAGGATTCATTGGATCTGTACCACATCCAAACAATTGAAACAAGATGTGAAATCGACAGGTATAAAATCTAGAATCTGTTCGAGGATAGCGAGATGACAAATGAAACACATTATAACTTTGTGCCTTACAATGTTGGCAACAACTGCGTGGGCAGAATCCAGCTCATTAAACTTATCACTTCCTGGTGCTCCCGGTAGTTATCAGTCAGACAAGTTTAGAGCCGGTGAATTGGATTGTAGTAATGCAATTGGTTCTGCCACCAATTTAGAATTTGGTGTGACAGGAATTATTGATAAAGGGCGTTACGATACAATGAACAATTACTTTAATGATACCCAAACTGGGGACATTGGAGTATATGCAAGAATTACCATACCACTTGGTGATAGAGCAAGAAATAGAATTGATTGTAACAGACTCTTTGAATTGGAATTAAGAAAGAAAATTTTAGAGGTTCAAAGACTTGAACAGGAGCTTAAACAGTTAAAGGCATTAGAATTTGAGGAATGAATAAATTAATCATTGTTCTACTATTGGCTGGTGGTTTATGGGGCTTATGGCCCTTCTTTGGTGACAGCAAAAAATATTGGCAAAATGTTGGACCAAACTGGGATAGACTATTGAACCCATGTTCTTATGAGGAATGTGGACAATGATTAGATTTATCATTTTATTAGCAATTCTGCCTTTTACAGCAGAGGCTGATAACAATTACATAAAAGACTGTTTAAATGCAAATGGTTATAAATTGGAAAATTTTGATACCTTTCAATGGAATAAAGCAGCTGCATGTGCAAGTGATTATAGAGTACAAAAAAATACTCAGAACCTTGCAGAGCTGAGAGACTTTTTAAAACATAATCCTCGTTATAGGGTACCAGGGCAAAGTATGAATCGTTGCTGGGGTAAAGAAAGGGAAATGCCATTTGAAAGTGTAAATGCTAGTGCAAGTGCAGATGGTAGTTGGTATGTAGGAATTAATTATAAGGATACAATACCAGCAGGTTGTTATGAAAATGCACCCTGGGATAATAGGGATAAAAACTAATGGCTGAATTTGAATTTGCAGGAATGACATTTAGGGGTGGTAAGATGATGATTATCCTTACTGCTCTATCCACTGCTGGTGGTGGTCTATGGGGAGGTTTTGAATTTTATAAGGACTATATGGATATGAAAGAAATTATCCAAAGCATAGACATTGATGAAATACAAGCCGCCAATGAATTACAATTACAAAAATTAAATGATGCAATTGGATACACAGAAGCCATTAGAGAGGATTTGGCTAGTGATGTAGCAAGAGCAGAGAATGCTGTAAGAGTATTGGAAACTCAGGTTAATAGGGCTGAAGAGACTGTAAGAGCTCTACGCAATGATGTATATACAAAACTTGATACCTTTGAGGAAAGATTTAGATTAACATTAAAGGATAATCAGGATACAATGGCTGACCTGCGTGATAAAATTAGTACCAATCTCGAGGAATCAGAGGCACGGATTAAAAACACGCAGGCCAGTATTGGAAACACCCTTGAGGGAATACGAAATGAAATGAATCAACTTCAGAAGGATGTAACACAATCCATAAGAGAAGTTGAACAGGGTGTTCGCCAAACAGATAAGGACATTAGGTCCGATATGAAACAATTAGATAAAGACATATCAGAAAAACTGCAAGAAGCTCTGGATAATCCATTATCAAATTAGAGCTCATTATCATGCACGTAAAGTTGAATTAAAGCATAATGTAATACTTTCATTAAGTCTTTACGTGCATCCATTGACGATCCTTTCTTTCCATAGCGTTGGGCATATTTTAGAACATTGCCAATACAGAAACCAGTGCCGTGGCCACCATCAACAATAAATTCTGTTGCCTGAAATTTATCCTTGGCATAGTGTTGACCATAAGTGCTATCAATATATTGTTTAAATTCTTCAATGAGTGCACCCTCATTAAATTTATAACCAATTTTATTTACTTTATCAGCTTCTTTTAACATACGTAACATTCCTTCATAATATCTTTCCTGTTGGATAACTTGTCCGTCCATCATTTATTTTTCCCATCTATAAAATATATGTCTACCAACCTTGATAGTTCTAGTTTTTGTTTTTGCCCACGCTGGTGTTACATATGTAGCGTGGTAATGTGTTGCCCCGTTAGTAAAATCATTAAAAGAGCCATGGTAAACTCTGAAAGCAATGGCAAGAGCAACGGTATATAAATCGCGATCGTAATCAGGTATAATATCAGGCTTGCCATCACAATACCAACTAAACTGGCAACGGTGCTTAACAGGGATTCTAATGTTTGGATCCCTCCAAGTTGGACGCGTAGGTCCTTCCAACACCACATCACAATACGAATCTGGGAAGCGATTATCAGCAACCCTATTACGTGTAACAAGAGCAACACCTATCATTCCTTTCACTGTTTGATTTCTGGCTTCCCAATAGATATTGTCAGCCATACATTTCTGTTCTTCCAATGCCTGATTTGTTTCTGCACTTACAGTAATAGGCGCAGGAATCATAGTTGCTGCACACAAAATACCTATTGCCATTTTTTTAAACATACTGCACTCCTCAATCATTAATAGTATACTATCATAAAAAAAGGGGCTTGTAAACCCCTTTTTTCATTTTTTTTTATTTTTTTTTATTAAAAGTTGGAAACCATTTCCTGAGTAGTCTCAAGCTCTGGATCTGCCACCAACCCATAATCTGCTAGTGGTCCATCTGGTCCTGCAATCTCATCTGATACAAAAAATTCAATATATTCACGCATACCTGCCACACTATCTAAATGTCCATGCTTTACATAGAATTGTAATGGACGAGAGACTGGATATTCACCAGACGCAATGGATTCTGTAGTTGGATATACACCATTAATCTTTGCAGCATATAGTTTATCTGTATTGTTTATTAGAAAACTTAATCCAAATACACCAATACCTTCAACATTGGCATCCAAACTTGCTAGTGTTTCGGTATAATCTCCATCAATATCTACTGATGCACCATCTGTTCGTACCTTATAACAACCTTTTTTACCTAATGTTTCATATTCACCAGCGGCCTTACAACCTACTTCCATTACTTTCTTTTCAAATACTTCACGTGTACCATGCTTAGTACCAGGAATGAATGCTTTAATAGCTACATCTGGTAGAGAAGGATCTACGTCAGACCATGTTTGTGCAGTTGAATCTTTCTTTAATGCTTGAAAGATTTGTAGGGGTGTTAAATTTTCAAAACCTTTATTTTCATGTTTCATGGAAAATGTAATTCCATCATATCCAAATCTAATTTCTGATATCTTACCAACATCAGTTTCACATTTTTTCCATTGTTCTTCTTTCATTAATGAACTAGAGTTTGCAATATCGATTGTGTCTAGTCCGAGTCCGTCGCATAAACGTTTACGACCTGCTCCTGAACCTCCACCCTCAACAATGGGTGTTGGAAAATCAAAGTTTTCACCAAAAGCTTCCGCAACAATAGATGCGTAAGGTAGTACTGTTGATGAACCTGCAATATGAACTTGGTCACGTGCAGATGATGCTGCGGCAATTAATGTGATGCCAGCCGCAAGAATTAATGATTTCATAGGTAACTCCTTTTTTGTTACAGAGTTATTTAACATAAGGCATATAAAAACAGTGTAACAGAAATATTAATTATTTTCATTTAAAAATTTTTTTTCATATGCCTCTTCAAATCCATCCATACCATATGTCATTCTTTCGTGATTACCCCATAATCTTTTAAAATAACTATCGGCACTGGCTAGGACAGTTTTCTCATCCCCTAAATGGCCTTTTACAAGCCAAAAGAGTCTATGAGCCTCCTTATGATCCATTGTCCATATATTCAGCGGCTAATGGAAATATGTCAGCAATGGCCTTTCCTACCGCGACGGCCAATTTCATATGTTCTTTTTGTGTCCCATTTGCAGAACGTAACTCGATATAATGAATCCAGCTACGAATGGTACCATTAACATAGAGCCTACTGACTGTATTGCCTTCTGGCAAGATTGCTCTTGCTTGTTCCTTGGCAATTCCTCTTTCTCTTGCTTCATCGTAAATCCTTTGTACGTGATCAATAATAAATCTTTGTTGTTGTTCCCACCAAACATCTAATGATGTATCATTATTATCAATACTATTCTGACGATTCTTTTCGTCCTGTAAACGTGCTTCCCTTATAACAAAATTATTACCGCCAATATCATTGACACTAGCATACCGCTGAGAAAACTCTTGAAATGAAAACGATCTGTGTCTGAGGAATTGTCTTGCAATATCTCTTGTTGTTTCGACTTCGATGCAGGCTGAGGCCATTTCAAATGGTGACCAGTGTTTGTGTTTGATGAGATATCCAAGTAACTTTTCCGTTGTCTTGGTGTTAGCCTGGTTCGATGGATTGGAGACACGCGCGCAATATGCGATGAGATCCTGGATATTGTCTAATCCTCCTATTGATAATTCACCAGAATGAATCCGGCGTGTTGGTTGGCTATGAGAGATAAGCCTAGCTTTCATGTGATAATCTTTCCAATATTTTAAATGTATGTTTCCAACAGTCTACGTGATGATTTGATCCATAAATATTTTTTACTGCTAATGGGTAATCGTTACCTCCTTCATCCATTTTATCTCCAAAAAAATGAACATCAAACATTTTTATATCATCCCATATTTGTCCTTTATTTGAACCTCTGGGAAAAATATCCAAACCAGTTTCACCAGCAACAAGTGCCTCGATATCTGGAAACCTAGAGTTAAATTCCTCTGCAATAATTCTTCGTTCGTTTTTATGTTCATCCCATTGTTTATACATGGCACGTTCCTCAAGATTGCAGTTTCTACCTACAATACTAAAATTTACCATACCAGGTCTTTCTTCTAAGTGCCTACCTGTTTTTCTATAAAATTTGCTATTATCTAATTTATCCAGTAACCAGAAAGCAGCGCCGTCAGGAAGTTTCCATTCTGTCTTGTATATCTCTCGGTCCTGCTCAAAGACATGATTACCACTACAATTATAAACACGGCCACATAAATTATAAATGACCTCACCCACTTGTTCAATTGTTTTTTCTCTATCAGAACCTGTAATCATATACACATTATTGTGTGTAGCAAATTGTTCAAAATAGGCAGAGAATTTGGAATCCATTCTACCTCTACTTGGTGTCAAGGTTCCATCAACATCAAATATATAAAGTTTGTGTTTCACGGCATATAACCTAAACACCAATTCTCTGCAGCATCTTCGGCATATCTTAGACTGCGCGGTATTCCATCAGGATTCATTTTTACATCTTCCATGAGTTGGGATTTACTCCAAAACTGTACACTATATATCCCATCATCATCCATATAAACATGTGCTTCTCTATGTTTATTAGCGCCATCTCCCCAATGTTTACTAATTAAATTATCTGGTGACATTATATATTCCAATCCTTAAATTTACTCATTCCTTCGCCTGTTGGTGTTTTATCATATACGGGTGTGTCATCTGTAAGTGTCTGCTCATTTGGATCCACATCAAACAATTTCATTTTACTTCGGTCAACACCAATTACAAATCTTTTGTTTTGTGTTGGATCATTATATCTATTCTTTAATTGTTTTACCATCATTTGACCTAACTGCTGTAACTCTTCAGTCGAGATAAGTGCAAACATAAAATCAGCTGTAGCAGGAAGACCAAAAGATTCAGATGTATCTTCCAAACCAACATCCGAATTGGAATAACCTGAACGAGTTGTTTGAGTAGCAGAAAATATTGGTACGTCAAACTCCACAGCAAGGCCTCGTAATTCCTCAGCAATTGCCTTAATATAATTATACGAATTGATAGCACCACCCATTCCTTTCATTCTGCTTGATGCACAAATATTTAGGTAGTCAATAAAAATAATATCTGGTATAAATTGTCGTTTGAGTTTTAATTCATTTAAAAGAGCCCTGAAGTGTCCTGCGTGGGCAGAACCTGTTGGATATTCCTTAATAATTAATTGGCCGGTTGTTTTGGTTGCAAGTTGTTTTACCTTTTCAGTGAACAATGTTTTAGGCATTGTTTCCAATTGGTCAATAGGAACATTCAAAAGGTTGGCATCAATACGTTCTGCAATTCGTTCCTCGGCCATTTCCATGGTAATATACAATACATTTTTACCATCTAGTAGAGCACTAGAAGCAACATGGCACATGAAAAGAGACTTACCCACACCAGTACCAGCAAGAGCAATGTTAAGTGTTTTATTTGGAACACCTCCTTTAGTGATTGTATTAAAGAATTCCAAATCGAACGGGATTCGCTCTTCTTGTTTGTTGTAGAAGTCCCACCTCTCCTCAACATTTTCAATATAATTGTGACCAACGTTAGTGTCAAACGCAACTCCCAAAGCCTGATAATAGATCAGGTAGTGCACCCTTTGTCAATTTCTCGTGTTTACCATCAATAATGGAAATGGATTCCATAATTGCATTATAAATTGCTCTATCCTGGCACCATTTTTCAGTATTGTCCAATAGCCAATCATTATCAATCTCTTCATTAGAAAATAATTGTGGTAGCAAATCAACGGCAACGGTATAGTTCTCACCGGCCATTTTGTCAGATTGATCTAATTCAATTTTAAATGCTTCCATTGTAGGAAGTTTATTATATTTACCAACAAATTTGCCGGCTTCTTTAAATAAAATTCTATAAATGCCCTCAAAATAATCAGGCTTTACGAAAGGTAGAACCTTACGCATATAGTTTTCATCAGTTAATATATTTCTTAAAATTGTTAGTTCAAGATTGGCTTGCAATTATTCATCATCCTTTTGAAAAAAGTAATAGTTATCATCCATACGAGTACCCTGAGTATATTCAATAGGGTTTAATTTACCATCCTCTCTCATCTTGGCTCTAATTTTGGTAGCACTAATATTGTGTATTTCCTCACCTAAATCATGCTCGGTAAATGTATAACCAACACCACGGCCATACGATATATCTACAATGTTTGGTACCACCATTATAACATAATCATGGTGTTCTGTAAACCCATCTTTTGTAAGAGCTTTAGTAATTTGCTGCTTTACATCCTCAACCACAAATGGATTATCATTTTGGCCTGGTACTCGAGAATTGGCTTCACGTTTTTGTGGTACTGTTCTAATCATAATTGCAACCTGACCAGTCATTGCGTGGGCTCTTTTAAATAGCTCTTGATGGCCATCATGCCAAGGTTGCCATCTACCTAGCATTTGTACTGTGGGTTCCATTGGATTAAACATTATATTTCTCCTTCATTAAATTTGCCAAACCAATTATTTCCTCATCAGACATAAAGCTTGCTAATCTAAAATCCATATCTGTAGGTGCCTCAAATATTTTATTTGTGTCATCATATCTACCAGATTGTATTGTATCCATCCAAATGGTAATATCAGCATCAAATTCCCTACGAGTGTCACCTGTAGGACAAACAAAATCACAAATAACTGTCCTTGCCCTTACGGCTTCAAATGTAGCAATTGTGTTCATTCGTTCGCTTTGCCGCCGGCGGCCAGCATCTGTAAAGTCCCAATCGTTTGCCATTTCCCTAACCTTATCGGCATTATACCATGCACAATTTAAATGCACGGATAATCTTTTGGCCAGGTGAGTTTTACCAGATCCAGGTAAACCCATTATTAATATTTTCATTCAACAATCTCCCATTCAGCATCGTCATCATCAACATCTTTTATTGCCATTGATCCATCTTTTTTTTCCACTGATGTAACAACAATACTATGTAGGATGTCTCCAGCCACTTCTTGTAGTTCCTCATCATCGACTGTCAGCTCAGAATCAGGAGACGATATAAGTTGGAAATCAAAATTAACAAAATGGTTACCATCATCGGCCTGTTCGCCAATTTTAATAGCACCAAATTGGATTACAGATTCTACAAAATTACCGGATAAAATACGGACATGCCATGCATCACCATCATCATCAGGAATTAATTCGTAGGTTTTATTTTCCTCATGCATCATCTACAATTTCCTCCATTGATACCATATCACGGTGGCCAATGGTGTATTGTTTTTTTACAAATTCCTTAAAATCTGTTTGAGTAAAAATTGGTTCCCAAAAACTTTGTTGGATGGTTTCTGCCTCTCGCACTTTACCAGATAATAACTCACCTGTATTTGGATCAACGGCCTCGTACCAACCATTGGATGGTTTACGGACATACCCACCAGCCATGGCAACCTCTGTGAGTCCTGAGTATTGTTGGACACCACCTTCCCAATTTACTGTAATAGGAATTTTAGATTTTTCTTTTACATACCGAGATTTTTCCACATTAATTACAAAATCATAACCGGTAACCTCGGTACCTTTTTTATTCTGGCGACGGCCAAGAATCCAAATATTATCTGCTGAATAATAGATACCAGTACCACCAGAAACAATTGCCTTAGGAAATAATCCTTGTTCTTGATATGTATGATTTACAGCCAACAATGGAATATCTTTCATGGCCAAATAAGGTGTTGTCATACGGAACAAACCTTTTAGTGCCTTTGCCCGAGACATATCTGCAACTGATTTTTCATTGATAGCATCTTCCAACTCTTTCTTGGATGCCACATTACCAATGGAATCAATCACAACAATTACTTTATCCTTACGATCAATCTCTTCCAATTGGCCAATTAAATCAAATTTTAATTCCTCAATATTTGTAATTGGTGTATGTAGTACACGTGAGGTATCAATATCAAATTGTTTAAAATATGCCTGAGGTGAACCAAATTCTGAATCATAAAATAGCATTACCGATTCAGGGTATTGTTTCATATACGCAGCGGCCATCAATAAGGCAAATGATGTTTTAAAGTGTTTGGAAGGTCCAGCCAAAACTGTGAGTCCAGGAGCCAATCCACCATCCATGGAACCTGAAAGTGCCACATTTACCATAGGCACATCTGTGGATACCATATCCTTTTCATTAAAGAATTTTGACTCAGAAAGAACCTCTGTGTTCTTAAGCTTAGAGTTCTTTTTGAGTTTATCCATAATACTCATTTTGATTTCCTTTCCTTTTTCTCACAAACACGGGCTCTTAAATCTGAACTAGAAAACCTGTGGTTGCGACTATTAAAATATAATTCAATACCAAGTTTACGACACTCATCCTTACCAGTAAAATCCTTGTCTTTATATTCGTCACCCAATATACGAACATCAACAGGATACATTTGAGTAATATCTAATAAGTCAGCCTCAGTTGCATAGACAACAATTTCATCCACATATCGTACTGCGGCTAGTTGTGTATATCTTTCAACAATGGTTTGAATTGGAGAATTTTTTTCTGCACGATCAACCGATGGGTCAATCTGTAAGCAACAAATGAGGTAATCACACTGTGATTTAGCCTCACGTAACATAGCAATATGACCCGCATGTAGCAGGTCAAAAGTTGAAGCAGTCATACCAATACGCATATTAAAACCAATCCGGATAATTTTCCACATAGTACTGGTGAAATAAAGCTTCACCAGCACAACTTCTTCTTATTAATTCTTTCACACTTATATTATAATATAAAGCTACTTGTTTGTAAAGTGCATCAGTTGACATTGTAATACCATTTATACCATGTTATAAAATTTTCAACACCTTCCTCGATTGGCACTTTTGGTTTATAACCAAGTTTTTGTAGTTTGGTTGTATCGGACCAAGTTGCATGTGTATCGGCTGGATGTTTTGGTACGTAATTACGTATGGCTTTTCTATCAAGTTGTTTTTCAATATTATCCACAAATTCCAATAACGGCACTTGTCTTCCATTACCGATGTTATAGATTTCTTTTAATTCATCATTAACCAATCCATGCTTTAATACAATCATAATACCGTCTACAATATCTGAAACATATGTAAAGTCACGAATCATGTCTCCGTGATTAAATAAATCAATTGGTTCATTATTTACAATTTTATTTGTAAAATCAAATAAGGCCATATCAGGGCGACCCCAAGGTCCATAAACGGTAAAAAATCTTAGACCAACAGTCACTGGTAGAGAACTAGCCATCATTTGTGATTCGTTAGTTGCTTTGGTATAACCATATGGATTGAGTTGATACCCAAGTTTTTCATCTTCTTTCCAAGGTAATTCATTACCAGCCATTGTACATGATGTGGATGCATAAACAATTTTATCAACACCGGCATTCTTACATGCCTCGATTAAATTGTGTGTACCCATTATATTATTACTTAAATATTTTTCTGGTTCAACCAAAGAGTGTCGTACACCTGCATATGCTGCAAGATGCATTACAATATCTGGTTTATACCTATCCATCCAACTCTGTAAGGAATCTTCACTTTTTAAATCAATTCTATCAACAACAAGGTTATATTCTTTTAATAAAAAATCTGCTCTGGCTTGTTTTAACCAAGGATCATAATAATCATTAAAGTTATCAAAACCAACAACTGTATGACCTTCCGCATCCAATTGTTGAGCTAGATGGAATCCAATAAAACCGGCCATTCCGGTAATAGCAATAGTAGACATAATAGTTCCTTTCTAATATATTATATCATATTGCGTCTTGGATGTAAACAACATTCTGTTCTTTTTCTCTATCATCCAATTCGTATTGACTACGAACCTTATTATTTTCTGAAATTACAAGCTGGAGAATAGAGAGATAATCTGGTCCTGCAAATTGAGCAAGAGCTGATGTGTCTTTGGGGAAACAAGCGCCACCAAAACCACAACGGCCATCAGGGCCAGGAACCTGAGTATGACTGTGGCTAATCCGGGGATCAGTGCCAACAGCACTAATAATAGAATCGTAATCGGCTCCATGTTGATCAATTAACTCCTTGTATTGATTAAACCACATAACTTTAGTGGCAAGAAAACTATTTATACCATATTTTACAAAAGCAGCATCCTGTGCTGACATTTTATATACTGGGGCTGGTTTACAACGGCTAAATTTGTCATAAAGTTTTTCCAGTGTATCAGTTGCAGATGATTCACCACCAAGAATGTGCATAGGTGGATTTACAAAATCATCAAGAGCATTACGCTCTGTCAAAAATTCTGGATTATAAATTACCCTACTATTCTCTTCACTGAGTTTTTTAACAATAGATGGAACAACAGTTGATTTAATTACAATAAGACCTGTTGTGTTTTCAATTAATTTGTTTGTCACATCAATAACAATTGATGCGTCAATTGCTCCATCAGAACCAAATGGCGTAGGTACACAAACAAATGCAATATCTACTTTACCTTTAATGTCATCAACTGAATTACCATACAGGGCTGGATCAATAAGAGTAATTTTATTTTTCTTGGTATTAAAACCATATTCGACTGCCTTGCCAACATATCCATGGCCAACAATTACAATGTTTTTCATTTATCTATTCCTTAAAATTAGATTCATTAATTGTCTTTAAAATTTCACCTACATGTTCTGAAGCTTCTTTATTCCTAGCATTATGAATTTGAACCTTAATACAAGGTTCGTTTTTTTCTAAAGCAACGTCACATGTTTTCAAATCATATTTAGCGAAAATCTGTTTTACAGTTTCCACCCTTGTACTCAATTCATCTGTAGGTACACCGACCATATCAGGATAGATATCTATTTTTGTGAGGGTAAGACTTGGGTGTAAATATAAACGATCGAATCCTAAACCACTATCATCTCTTTTTCGAAAGTATGATAGATTCATGGACCATGTTGAATTAAATACAGGGTCAAGTTTTGAAATTAGATTTTCTCTATAACCAACCAATTTCCTTCCATGCTTTGTATTATTTGTATTTTCATTATCAATTGAACCAGTAAACGGAGTATAATAAACACCCCAACCAATTTCACCATTCACATAAACTGGTATTACTGCTGCAATATTATATTTTCCGGCCATATCAACATACATGGTCCGAGCATATTCTGGAAATGAATACGCAAGGACACAACCATTACGAGCACCAGTACTAGCCATATATGGTAAAATTTTTGTAGAGTGTGTTCTATCAAGTTTACCATTACTATCTTGACATTCAATACAAAATACAGGCTCATCATCATAAAATAATACAATATCAACTCTACCAGAAGAGACAATTTCCTCAGCCTCAACTCTATTAAATTCTAAATCACAATTTATTGCAATAAGAAGATCTTGTAGTGCTTGTTCATTTTGAGCAAGAGATTTGGTAAATTGGACCTCACTGAGCCCTGCATTCATCCATGTAAATTTCATTGTATAAATTCCTTAACTTTTCGTTTCCAAAGATAGACAGGATTTTCAATTCCTCTGCCTTCATAATATAGGTTAAAGATATTTTTACGGTCATCAT
>Ga0213858_10000967_pt1 | contig 13533 bp, 23 predicted proteins | sample PICome_FD_160122 | JGI IMG/M metagenome (GOLD analysis project Ga0213858, IMG submission 160122) | Coastal seawater microbial communities near Pivers Island, North Carolina, United States - PICO245 | ecosystem: Environmental > Aquatic > Marine > Coastal | place: USA: North Carolina | collected... | reverse complement strand
TCAATAAGTTCTAAGCTACCACCAAACTTACCTTGCTTTGTTAAATCAGCTACATCAGATATAGAAAATACACCTGAATTTTTAACAGTTTGGTTTATTAAATTTTGACCTGTATAACCATAAGGCATTGTTATCTCCTTTAGGTTATTTCAAGATATGATATAAAAGCCTCTAAATCGCCTGACGCACTCCCACCTGTAAGGTCAATTTTGTCGCCATTTTCTAATACAAGTTTTGAAGTTCCTGCAAGTTCAACTGTTGTGTCAGCAGGAACGCTTAATGTATTAGCTATTCTTGAATTACCACTTGTACCGTCAATGACATCAGCAGTAATTGTATCGTCTGTTGCACCATCTACATTTGTAATTCTTAAAGTTAGCACTATTGCAGTACCACCTGATGAATTAGTATATATAGTTTGTGCAGAGCTTGTTATATCTAAATAACCATTTTTAAATGTATTAGCCATATTTCCTTATCCTAACGCAATTACCAAACCAATGTCTGCAAATGGTAAATTGCCTACTGTTATTTTTTTGATGTTATTGCTATCACTTGCGTCAGCAATTAAAATTTCATCACTTGTTGTTGGAGTTACACTTGATTGTCCATTTATATCTACTGCTATACTTACTGCACCACTTGTGCCACCACCTGAGAGTCCTGCACCTGCAGTTACACCTGTAATGTCTCCTTCTCCAATAAAATTAGCCCAAGCACTTCCGTCATAAAACTGTAATGTATTAGTGTCTCTTAAAAAACAAAACATAGCTTCTTCAGGAGATGATACTGCTGAATCTCTAGCAGTTGAGTCAGCAAAAGACATAATGACTTGCTCTTGTAGGTAATTATTGAAATCAGACGCATTAACTAAATCGCCTGTACTCCATACTTTAAAACCTGCACCCATTTAATTATTCTCCTTTTTATTAAGCATATACTAGCCTAGTTCCTTCTCCAAGTTTAGCTTGACCTAATATCCAAGCCGAGCTTCCTGCAGGGCTTAATGTTGCCGTCCAAGACCAACTTTGGTTGGAAGCATTGACATTATGAGTTATAGATTCAATCCATAGCTCATCAGTAAAGCTACTGCCGTCCACATTGACTATCTTAACAGATATTCTGTCTCCAAACTCTCTACCTAAAACTTGTTCCCAAAGAGATGTGTTCTCTCTTGGATTGCAAGTTAATTCATCAATTCTAAGAATAGGCAAAGATGTCTCTGCTATCTTCTGTTCAATTATAGACAAAACATCTCCGTCTGAAATATTTATTGTAGTTTTATTAGACTCTTTAGCCCTATATCTAAGTACAGAGTCAGCGTCAGCTTTGTATTGTATTGTGCCACCACTTCTCTGCCACTCATAAACATTGATTATCTCATTATCATCAAAAGAAGTAGAGACATTTGTGTAGGGTAAGTTGCTTCCGTCATTACTAAATATACCTTGTACATTAATTGCTTTGGTGTTTGATAATTTATAATCTCTATTTCTAAAAGTTGCTTTGCCGTCTTTTGATATAAAGAACTGTCCATTTTCAGCAGTTTCGCATTCTCTAAGACCTGTAAGAACATTTGTTGTTATAGGTTGTGATATAACTTCTTTTGTTCCTGTTAATATATCTCGTCTATTAGAAGGGAACTGTATTGTATCTAATATTCTTGATATTCTTGCTGAGCTTAATTCTTGTTCATCTTCATAACCAAGTGAAGTAGATTGTCCAAGTTCAGAGAATCCTGCAAGTCCTAGTCTCCAACCTACACCGTCTAACCTAAATGATTGGAATATTTTAAATGCGTCCACACAAGTAAAAGTAACAATAGAGTCTGCACCTTCTGATATGAACTTAACAGGAACAGATTGTAAGAAACCTTCAAAGATTCTGTAAGTAGTTGAATCATAAGTAGCAGACATTCTTACTCTTTTAAGTGGTTGTATCTTTGTTCTTGCATTTGCAGAATCATAATAAGGACTAGAAGTATTATTTGGATTAAATCTATTGTCAGCGTTAGAAACAGAAAAGCTCATTGTTCCTGACACAAACTCTCCAAGCTCATTAGCTCTACCACGCCTAGTTGTAAATGCTCTAAGGTAAGATGTTATATCTGTAAAAGATTGTATTTCATCAAAAGGCTCTGAATCAAAGCCAACTTCAAGGGTTAATGATACATTGGAGTCAAAGTTTGCACTCATTATGTAACTACTGTTATACCTTTACGCTGAGCTTGTCTAAGAGCTTCTGCAACTGCTAATTGTACAGTTTCTTCTGTACCAAGTAAGTTACCTGTATTAACTGTAATTACTGCACCACCACCACCTGTGCCAACTCTACCACCTGTTCTCTCTGCAAAGTCAGAAACAAATTGTTGCTCAGATTCTCCTAGTATTCCAAACTTACGACCTTTAGTTTGCGTTGTAGGTGGTTGCGATTCATCTGCAATTTCTTCTAATCCGTCTATAACTTCGTTTAAATTAGTATCAGGCATAGAATCGTTGCCAATAGTTCTACCTGATAAATTCATAAGTGCGTTAAATTGATTAGTTAATGTATCTAAGTCTCCACCAATTAACCTAACTATCTCATTAATACCGTCTTTAAACTTCTCTGCTGACTTTAAATCTTCTAATGCAGAATCTAATTCTGCTTTTGCTAATGCCATTTCTAAAATGTTTTCTGTTGAGTCGGCAGTAGCTTTAGCTAAATCTTCTTGTGCTTTTTGATAGTTCTGTTGAGCTTCTTGTAATCTCTCTGTCTGTGTAACAACATCTGCTTCAGCTTGTTCTATGTTTCTAAGTGCTTGTTCTTCTTCTCTTGATATTGCAATAGATTGTTCTTCAAGTTCTATTAATCTCTCTCTCGCTACTGCTAGTTGAAGTTTCTGTATCTCTGATTTATCTTCTGCTTCTTCAAGTTTTCTTATTTCTTCTCTTTGTCTTGCAATAGCTAAGGCTTCTTCATTAGTTACTTTTGCACCAAGACCTGATACTTTTTCAAATTCTTCTTTTGCTTTATTAACTTTTTCATTAGCTTGTTCAAGTTTTTCATTTGCTTTATTAAGTTTTGTAAGTGCCTTAGCTTCTTTATCAACTAAATCCAATCTATCTTGTTCTATGTCTCTAAGGTTTTGGTAAGCGTCATTAAGACTTCTAAGTGCGTCTAATCCTGCCGTTGCTCTATCTCTTGCAAGTTTCTTCTCTGCTTCTAATTCTTCTTCTGTAATTTCAATAGATTCTTCTTTAGTTCTATTTAATGTTCCTGTTTCTCTATCTAATTCGTGTGTATTTCTAGCTAAGTCTTTATGAGCAATAATTAAATCTTGGAAGAATTTGTGAGACCTTGACATATTACTTGCTTGTTCAAGTTGTTGTCTTTTAAGTTTATCGTTTTCTACTAACATATTTGCAGTTGAAAAATTAACTCCCGTCATTATAAGACCCATTCTTGTTAATTCATCTGCTCTATCTTCTTCGGCACTTGTCAATTCATCTGTACCTTTAGTAAGAAGTATTATGTCATCTAATAATCCACTAAAACCTTTTATTGCAGTATTCAAAGCAGGTTGTATTTCATCAAGAATAATAAATCCAAGTTCTGAGAACTTAGAGTTCATAATTTCTAATTGACTTGCTAAAGATTTGACTTGATTTTCTGCAACATCATCAGTAACACCACCTGCGTCCTCAAGAGCTTTTTGATACTCTCTTATTTGATTTCCTGCACCTGATAAGATTTTTACTGCGTCTGCTACACCACGATTAAGTCCTAATTGGTCTAATAAAACTGCTTTTTGTTGGTCTGACAATCCTGCCATACCACCGTCAAGCTCATCAATAACATCTGCTAAGTTCTTTAAGTTGCCTTCGCTATCGACAATATCTATATTGTATTTCTTAAAAACTTCTGAGTTCTTACCTACTGCTCTTGTTGTATCTCTAAGTAACTGATTGAGTTTCTCTCCTGCTTCTGCACCTTTAACACCCCTGTCTGCAAAAGCTGATAAAACTGCAACACCTTCTTCTATTTCTTTATTTGCTACTTTTAATGCCGAGCCTGATTTTGTTGTAAGTGCTTCTGCAAACTGTTGCACAGAAGCGTTTGCTAATGTGTTAGCTTTTACTAAGACATCAGTAACTCTTGTAAGGTTTGTTAAGTTTTGTTCTGCGTCTTTAACTGTAAGACCTAATGCAGATTGCGAGTCAGTAGCCAAGTCAGTAGCGAGTGCCATATCAAACATACCTGCTTGAGCAAACTTGGTAACTTGTGGAAGTGCTGATATAGATTGTTCAGCGTCTAAACCTGCTGACGCTAAGAAAAAGAATGCTTCTGCTGATTCACTTGCAGATACACGAGATTCTATTGCAACTTGGCGTGAAGCCTGAGCCATACGCTTTTGTTGTTCTTCAGTTGTTTGCATAATTGCAAGAGATTGGTTGAGTTTATCTTCAAACTCTATAAATTCTCTTGTAGCTTGTGATAATGCTTTTACAAGAACTGTACCAACGGCAACTGCACCAATCTTGGCAACAGTACCAAACTTACTTAACTTGCCACCTGAAGAATCAGTTTGCTTACCCAAATTATTCATTTGGGCTTTAGCTTTATTAAAACCTTCTAATACAAGTTTGATGAGAATGTTTGAACTTCCCATTATCTCATCTTCTTCTTCTTAGCTTCTGCTTCTGCCATAGCTCGTTGTTTATCTCTCTCTTGTTGTTCTACATAATAAAATGTAGCCCATTGTGAATACTCTAATGATGACATTTTAGTTCGCAGTTCGCCAACTGTCATTCTTAAATCACGAGCTAATCTAAATTGAAAAACTAAATCAGGATTCGCTTTTGAAATCTTCTGCTAGTGCAGATTCAATCTCACTTCCTACTCCATTAAGAGTATTTAGTTCGGCAAATATTAAGTCAATGACGGTTGCGTCTTTTTCATACAACTCATCTATTGCTTCGTCTGATAGTTCAGGCTCAACAACACTTGCCTTCAATAATGCTTTTTGATAATCAAAAGCGTCTGTTGTTTCTCCATTAATTAATCTACCAAGTTCTATTTGCATTTTTTTAGATATGCCTTTGACTTTAATAGAGACATTCCATTGTGGAATATCAATAGTTTTAGTCGGCACATCAGGTAATGACTTGATGTCATCTAAGTTTAAAATCTTAGCCATACGCCTAGCTCTCCTTTATCTTACTTAGTGTGTACCACGAGTGATTGCACCTGAAACTTGAAGGTCTGCTGAATATCCAACTGCGTCTCCAACAGGACTTGAAATTGCATAAGAAGTTAAAATTGCTTCTCCTGTATATTTAATATTTCCACCTGTTGTTCCTTCAGGGCTATATTCAAATGACAAAGTAGCTGATTGTCCAACTACTGCACCAAATATAGCGTCTGCAGTTGAATCCCAAAGACCTGCCAATGAAATGGTAGCGTCCTTAAGACCTGCTATATAAGTTTTATTATCTGCACCTAATGTTGTAGTTTCAGATACATCTGCAGTTTCAGGGAAGTCCACATTATTTACATAAGTTGAAATATCAGTTAATGTGCCTGAAGCGTTATCAAGTTTAAAAACTGAATCCTTACCGTGTGTAAATGCCATAAATTTCTCCTTTAATTATTTCTTCCAAGTCCAACTATAACACTGAAACTTGGAGTTGTTCCTGATACAGTATAAACAACTTTTAAGTATCTGTTTATTGTTGTACCACTTGCAATTTCTTTTACTTCTGCACCTGCTGAAGTCAAAGCAGTAAATGTTACCAAGTCTGCATAAGTTACATTATCTGCTGAGTGTGTAATCTTAGCAGTTAAACTCGGTGTGCTACCACTTACTGTTGTTGCTACTATAAAAGCACCACCACCATTGGCAGTAGAGCTTCCATTATCTCTTGCAGTTCCGTTACCTGTAGCCGTTACAGTTGCGTTTTCAAGTACGCTACCACTAAAGAAACCACTTGCTTGTAAGTCAAAGGTAACTGCAACAACATCTCCTACAGGACTTGAAATCCCATAGTTAGTTGTTACGCCTTTACCAAACATACAATCATCTGTTGCGTCAATACCGTCAAAACCAATAACTGCAACTTTGTCATTAGTTCCGATTAAACCTTGAATAATATTGTCTGCCGTTGAGTCAAAGAATCCACCAAAAGAAACAGTTGCGTCCTTTTCTCCTGTGATATAAGTTTTGTTAGAGCTACCAAAAGTTGTAGTCTCTCCTACATCAGCAGTTCTTGAAGGCTCTGCACTATTGAGATAAGCACTCAAATCTGTTGAGTCTATAATTACTTTGGTGTCTTTACCGTGAACAAATGCCATTAGTTACCACCTTTGCAACAACCGTTACCACAACAATCCATTATTTTTTACCTCTAGTATTTCTTCTTCTTCTTCTATTTCTTCTACCTGATGACCCTGAGCCACCATATCCATATCCTTTTGGCATATCACTCCTTATAATACACTTATCTTTTCATTTTCCAAGCCAAAGAGATTTCTGCTGAAACCCTGCGAGTGATTTTGCGTCTTGCTTTTCTCGTGTTTTTTTCGGCTAATAGTAAGAATGGAACTAATGGAGTTCCACGCTCATTGATTGAGTTTACCACACCCCAAGTGTTCAAGTCTCTTTTTGTAGCCCAATCTTCTATCGGTTGGATTGGTGGATAGTGTGGTCTAGTTCTCCAATTAGCATTACCCCAATTCTTCCTTCTTTTCGGTGGTGGTGGTTTATATCCACTTGGTAATCTTTTAAATCTTCCGTGTACGAACTCTGAGTGTGGTGCAGTAGCTTCAACCTGAATCTTCTTAGGTAATCTACCAACCATAGCAACTTGTTTAAAGTCAATAGAGTTTGCCAAAGCACCTGTATCTTTTGGTGCAACCTTCTTAGCTTCTTTTGTAATTACTTCTGCGTGTTCATTCATAAGATGACGCAAAGGAATTAAAGTAAAACCTGCATTGGTAAGTTTTCTTTTTATCTGAGTCATTCCTTCAAATTGAAAGTTTCTATTAGTTGCCATAAAGACATACTAACAAATTATTTTATAATATATTTTTTTAATCCCAAGTCTGCATATTCAGACATATCTATTTCTCTTACTTGGTTAGTTTCAGGATAATAAATTGCAAACTTAGTAAATTTTTTAAGTAAGAAGTGAGCTTGTTTATGATTAGGTCTTTTTGCAATTATTCTAAGTTCTTTTTCAGGCTCACATTTAACTAAAACTTTATTTTTATTTATAAATTCTAAATCATATAAAGAATGATTTGGCTTCCACCCATTGTCAAAAGTAAAAACTCTATAAGATAAATTATTTTTCCAAAGTAGTGTGTCTTGTAAATTTTTTGTAGGCATAGTTTCATCAATATTTTGAATTGCAGTATTCATAAAATCAATCCATTTTTTTACATCAAATTTACTATTAGTGTTAAATTTTGACATTATAAAAGCCCGTCTCTTTTTAAATATCCTTGTATTCTTGTTGGTATATATTTTTTAAGACCATATTGTGCATATTCCCAATATCCTAAAAATCTCCATTGTCCATTAGGATAAATAACTAAAAATTCTGCACCACCTTCAAAAGTTAAAGTAATTTTGAAGATTTCTATTTTATCGGATAATTTATTATCAATATAATCTTTAGGAGAGTGTGTATAAATATCCCAACCACTTTTACTATCCCATTGTTCATAAGTTGAATTTGATTTACTTAAAAATTTATCCCTATTACAACTACTACCTGACCATTGAACTTTTTTAGATTGTTGATTAACAATTTTAGAAGTGCTACCTGATATTGCATTAAAATAAGGAATAGATTGTATGGAAGTATTCATAAAATCAAGCCATTTATCACGATTAAAACTACCGTCAGGATTATTAAAGTTTATTTTAGTTGTTTCATTCATACTTAAATAATAATCTTTGATTATATATATGCAAGTATTTCTTGTAAATTTTATAAAGAATAAACCCAATGTTTATAGGGTTTTAGAAAAAAAGTAAAAAAATTATAGAATTGTGCCACTTAAAGTGAGCTTTTTGTGTGCTTTAAGTATGGTTTGGACATCAGGGTCAATCCTAGAAAATAACTCGCTGACTCCTGTATTGACATCTCCATAAGTATTGAATGGAGTATCTTTTCTTTTGAAATATCTAAGGGCTTGTATCAATGTTGCAGTTTTAATATCTTCAGGTATTGCAGAGTAACCCCACTTGGCAGTTACTTGTACATTGTTTTTTATTGTTGGGTCGAATCTCTCTGAGCTTCTAGTGTCAAGAATTGTAATTTTATTGTAAGGCTCATAGTAAGTTGTGCCACCTGTGATGTGAATAATTCTAGGATTGCTTGGCTCAACTATAAAATCTGTGTTAATTGTTAAAGTGGTTTCATAAGTTCCGTCATCATTGTCATCTAACTTAACAATAAGACCTGTGGTTGTACTTATGTCAGGTGTGTCTAAATATAAACTATTCTTTGGTGTAAAAACTTTAGCATTGGCAGAATCATCTTGGCTAAACTTACGACCACATATTGCGTCAATAAGTCTTGAAGCTGAGTCAAGGGCTTTATCAATATTGTCGTCTTGTGCCGTTCCTGATAAACCAATGTAAGCCTTAAATGTTTCTTTATCAACATACTGAGTATGTGCCACTTAAGACCTACTTTGCTTTATTTTCTTTTGGTTGTTTTGCTTTTTTTTCTACGAACTTAAGAGCTTTGTATTCTGCTTCAGGCATTTCCCAACCTTCTCTAGCGACAAGTTTACCTTTACGCCAACCTTTAGGCATACCGTCAGAAGATTCCATACACATACCTTCTTCGTTCATATAAATATCTTTTTTAATTTTCATAATTTCCTTTTTGCTAGATGACCCACCTTCAAAAGAAGAATGGGTCATCAAAGCCATATTAACTATTAAAAGTTAGTAATAGTACAGAAAGCAGTTGGTCGATAGACTGGGAATCCTAATCTAACGGTTGCTTTCATAACCATAATATCTTTTACGAAGTTTTCATCGTGGGAATCAGACATAGCTACTTCCATACCTTGTCTTGCGACAATATGACAAGCCTGTCCACCACCGAAAACACCTACAATCGCAGTTCCTGCAGGTCTAGTTGTATCTAATACTACAGGTAATCCCCATAGTGTTTGTCCAACTGCACCACCGAACTGTCCTGCACCAACAAATAATGGATTCAAGCTACCACTTGTTGTAACTGCGTTAACTTCAGTAACTACTTGATACCAATCTGAAGGGTGCATAATTATTGCGTCAGGACTTAAGAAGCTATCTTTTTGTATTTCTGTGATTGCTTCATAAATTTGACCTACTCTCTTAAGGTTTCCTGAGAATGATGAGAAATCAAATGTATTGATTCCTGAAACATTCAAAAGACCTGTTAAGTTAGGTGCAACACCTGACCCTGCAAGTAGTTGGTCTCCAACTGCAAGATTAACCATTGTTCGTAATCTTGAGTCAAGATAACCACTAACTGCTGAAACATCTGCTAACAATTCTTCTGTTACAGGCAAGAATGAGCCGATTTTACGGATATTCTCAGTTTTTTCTGTAAAAGCAAGTGCGTTCTCGCCCAATGCTGAGCCTTCTGCAGTTGCACTAGAGTTGTTAGTGAATGTGGATTCTTCAAGATACTTGTATTGGTAAGTATCTGTTGTAATTGTGTCGATTAAGTCAATAACAGTTTGTGGGTTTCTTAATGCAGTAGGAACGATTAAATCGCTTCTTGTTACTGCAGGTGGATAACCTGTTTCTGTTAATGTTGTTTTTAATTCGACTTGTGGATTCCACTTAAGCTCTGAATTGATGTTCTTTTGCCCATTGTCCATAAAACTTTTGTAAGCACTAGACTCAATGAGTTGGTCGCCAAGAGTTTTTCTCTCAACTTCTTCCTTCTCATTGTGAATTGGCATAGATTTTACTTCTTTACCTTTTTCTAATGCTTCTTCAAGTCTTGCTTCTTGAGTTTCGAGAGCATTTAATTCATTAACTTTTTCATTAAGTTTCTCAATTTCAACATTTCTATCTTCGATAGCTTGTTTTTTCTCCACAGAGATTTCAGAGCCACCTTCAAAGGTGTCCTTCATTTCTTTAACTGCGTCAAATTGAGTTTGTCTTAATGCGTGGAGTTCCTGTGTGAGTTCGTTTAATTTACTCAACTTTATCTCCTTCATTAACTACGCCTTGACTTCTTGCCAAGACTTCTTGTGTATTTAGCCAAAGTGCGTCAATACTATCTTTAGGTTGCTCTGCTTCTTCTTCTCCTAGTCCAAGAATGTTGTCTAAATCATTATAGACTTCTTGGATTCGGTCTTGAATCTGCATAAGAGATTCTTGAGCAGACTTTGACAATGTTTTGCCTTTATCTAAGCGTAAAGAAGTAAGTTCTTTTGCTCTGTCAATGAAGTTGTTAATTGTGATAAGCACATTATCAGCTTCATCTGTGAATCTAAGACCTGATTCAACATCTTTAACATCTTTTTCTTTTTGTTCTTTTACTGCAACTGTGTAAGTTGATTGGTTTGCACCAACAAGAACAGGCGAGACTTCAAAAACAGTAGCAGATTTTATATACCTTACTTCCTGTGATTGTCCGTCTTTTTGAAAAGTTCCTTGTTCTGCGTCATCAACTTGAAATCCAAATGACCATTGTTGCAAGTCTCCCATAGCTTTGACAATTTCATAGGCTTCTTTGCCACTCTCAGACGACATAATAAATTCGCCTTTGAATGTTGCTTTGTCATCATCTTGAACAATGCGACCTTTACCAATAGGATTCTCCCACTTGTGAGACCAAACCATTGGTACTTCGCCTTCTAAACCTTTAAATGATTTTAGTGAGTTTGGTAAAACTACATCTCCGTCAGAATCTACATTATTAAATACAGAGAAAACTGCTTCTACTTTGCCTTCTTTGTCGGTGTCTAATGCAAAGTCTATTGACTTAAACTCTTTGTCCATTATTCTTCTTCCTTTTCTACCCACGCTTCGTTTTCTTCTGTGTTTGGGTCGTCTGCAATAAAATGACCTTTGTCATTCCTTGCCCTTACTTTAGTAGCTTCTTGTAATTTTTTTTCTTTTTCGGCTTTTGTAATTTTAACAAGCGTACCTTGTTCAATTAACCATTTAATACTTTTTTGTGGAATACCTTTGCCGTCAATAAACTCTCCTTCAGCAAAGTATTTATCTTTAACAGTTATTCCATTTATCACTTCATACATTATGTAATTATCTCCACGCTAAATTCTACGCCTAAGTAATCAATACTATTTACAGTATAAACACCATAATTAGACGCTTCAACAACTCTAGCAGAACTTACCACTCCACCTAAAGTTGTATCTCCTTCAATAGCTGATTTTACACTTGTACTTCCACTTCCGTCTAAATAAGAATCTAAAGAATCCTGCGAGAGTTCTGCGTCCACTCTTGAAACATACATATAGATTGGAATGTTGTATGTGTCTGAGCCACGAGCCATTGTAGAATCATATTCCAAAGAACTCATTACACCAACAACTGCCGTAGGTGGCTCAATAGAATCAGGTACAAAAGAAAATATACTTAATCCTGAGATTGTTGCTAATCGTGTTTTTAATCCTTCTCGTATGCTAGATAAACTTGCCATAGGTATTACTATAACAAAAAAGCCACCTATGTAGGTGGCTTAATTGCTTTTGTTAATTTTTTATAGTTCGATACAAGGACTTTCGATTACTCCGTACCAACCTCTATGAATAAAACAGAATTTACATTCTTCTACATATTCTTCGTGCTTTGGAACTTCAAGCAATTCAACTTTTATATCTTTGTAAAAATAGTTACCCATTTCATTATCAAAGTGGTGTGCGTCTCCCCAACGGTCAATCAACTCTAGGTTTTGTGTCCAACCTAAACCGTTTCTTCTTAAATCATAATTTACTGTGAAATTATAATCATAAGCAAAACAATCGTACCAAGTATCTTCTTCTTCATTTTTTACTTCTTTCCAAGTAACTTTAAGAATTTGATTCTCAGTTTTTTGTTCTTCTAATTTTTTAATGTCATTTACTAACTTTGTAATTCTTCTGTCTTTTCCTGAAGAATAGTCATAGTATTCTTTGACATATTGTTTCTTTGACATTGTGTCTCCTTTTGTTATTTCATTCATAATCAAAGATTAACAGATATAAAAAGTAATGCAAGTATTTATAGTGAAAAAGACCAAAAATAGCAGATAGCTGACCCTTCGGAGTTGATTGCTGAATGAATGAAACAAAGGGTCAGCTTCTTATCTGCGTGTTCAATTAAACAGGGAATTGGATTATCGAACTCTCTAATATTAGCACTATTCTTCTTCTCCAAACAATTTATCAAAACATTCAGGGTGTGAGCCTGAGATGATTTGTTCCCAACCTGACTTGTCTAAGTAAGGGAAGTATTCTCTAACTTCTTTTCTTGGGTTATCCCACATAAACTCGTGCCAATCTTTTCTTATGACTTCAACTGTTCCTTCTTCTCCACACATAAAACATCTGTTGGTCGGAACTGTAACAATGTCATCAAGGACATCTCTATTCATATATTTATAATTACTAAACAAGAGCTTGGCATTCTGAATGGTAATGTGTCCTGCACAATTTTTTTCTTTTGGGCAGTTGCAATCAATAATCATTTTTTCTCTCTCTCTATCAGACCAAGTTCTAATTTTCTTTTAAGTAACAATCTCTCAGCTAACTCAATCTGTTCATTAGATTCTAAGTGATTGTAAATCTGTTCTAGGTTTTCGAAGATTGTCATATTTTTCTAGTTCCCTGTTTTCTGCCTGTAGTCTGATACTTCAAAGCTCTACCTTTTGCTTTTGATTTAGCTTTACGCCTTTGGTGTCTGTTCATATCAACTTCCTAACTTGTAATCTTTAGGCAGGTTAAATTCTTTTATGATTCTCTGCCTAATAGATTCTTTGTTAGCTACCCACCACTTGTGGCTTTTCATTTGTTCTTCTAAGTGTTTCATTCTTTATCTCCTTTATCCTAACGGTGTCCAAGTTAGTACAACTCGAAATCTATTCCGTCTTGAATATATTTCTTTGCGTCTAACTCAATCGTAATATCTTCTAGTAAATTAGATTCTTTTAGAAGGATTCTTAAACCACTAAGTGTCTTAAGAGCGTCTCCTAAATTATTAGTAACTTCATTACTACCTATTACAACTTTGAACTTACCTGTAAATTCATAAGTATCTCTTACTGTTTCTTCTAGTTTCATATCAACTCCTTTTTCATAAATAATCAACTTAGGTGGATTGTAATTTACGATTTTATTGTTGTCAATCTTCTATTATAAAAATCTAAGATTTGACAAGTAGGAGAGTTTCTGCTATCATAGATTATGAATAAAAAATATAAGAGGAGTTGAATATGAAAAGAAATAGGTATCTTGAATCATTAGACAAAATTACTTTTGATACTGATGATATTAATACAACAAATGATGATGAATGCACTTGTA
>Ga0213858_10000962_pt1 | contig 13546 bp, 18 predicted proteins | sample PICome_FD_160122 | JGI IMG/M metagenome (GOLD analysis project Ga0213858, IMG submission 160122) | Coastal seawater microbial communities near Pivers Island, North Carolina, United States - PICO245 | ecosystem: Environmental > Aquatic > Marine > Coastal | place: USA: North Carolina | collected... | reverse complement strand
AGAGAAAAAAATAGGGGTCCGAAGACCCCTTTAGATTATATCGTATTAACTGATCAACCGATGGTCGGAGCAGTCAGTGCGACGGGAGTGGACTCAGCAGCGGCGAGGTCCAGCGGGAAGTTGTGAGCATTACGCTCGTGCATGACTTCCATACCAAGACCAGCACGGTTGAGCACATCTGCCCAGGTGTTGATCACTTTGCCTTGGGACTCAACGATAGACTGGTTAAAGTTGAAACCATTCAGGTTGAATGCCATAGTGCTGACGCCAAGAGCAGTGAACCAGATGCCGACAACAGGCCACGCAGCGAGGAAGAAGTGCAGAGAACGCGAGTTGTTAAAGGATGCATACTGGAAGATCAGACGACCGAAGTAACCGTGAGCGGCGACAATGTTGTAGGTCTCTTCTTCTTGACCGAACTTGTAACCGTAGTTTTGGGACTCACTTTCAGTAGTTTCACGGACGAGACTAGAAGTAACCAGACTTCCGTGCATAGCAGAGAAAAGAGATCCACCGAATACCCCAGCAACGCCGAGCATGTGGAACGGGTGCATAAGGATATTGTGTTCTGCTTGGAATACAAGCATGTAGTTAAAAGTACCAGAGATACCAAGAGGCATAGCATCGGAGAAACTACCTTGACCGAAAGGATAAACGAGGAAGACAGCAGATGCTGCAGCGACAGGTGCGCTGTAGGCAACGCAGATCCAAGGACGCATACCGAGACGATAGGAAAGTTCCCACTCACGACCCATGTAAGCAAAGATGCCGATGAGGAAGTGGAAGATTACCAATTGGAAAGGACCACCATTATACAGCCACTCGTCGAGCGATGCGGCTTCCCAAATAGGATAGAAGTGAAGACCAATTGCGTTGGAAGAGGGAACAACTGCACCAGAGATGATGTTGTTACCATACATGAGTGAACCAGCGACGGGTTCACGGATGCCATCGATGTCCACAGGGGGAGCAGCGATGAAGGCGACGATGAAGCAAATTGTTGCTGCCAACAGAGTTGGGATCATCAGGACGCCGAACCAACCGACATAGAGACGGTTATTGGTGGAGGTGACCCAGGAGCAAAATTCCTCCCAGGTAGATGCGCCTTTTTGGCGCGAAAGAGTAGCAGACATTTGAAAAAGGGTTAAGTAGTAGTGCGGGGAACACCGATTAAAATATTCCAACCCTACCCTCCAGGGTTGGTATGAGAGACTGTTTTTTAGACACGCTGTTTAGTCTCGGTAAGGCGTGTGTTCGACCGTTACATTTCGTAACCGTTGACTTATTTATTATAGCACAGATTCCTGTGTGCCGTCGATCCAATTCTTGAAACTCGTATCGTACCAATGCCCATACTGTTCTTCAGCACTAGCCATGGTCAGTTCAAGTCTAGAGTTGGATTTAGCAGAACGGATGAAGTCAAAGAACTTCTCCTCGTAAGAGTGACCTCTTGCCATCTCTTCCGCTGCCTTCCAGAACATTGTATCATGCTTTGACCCTGTTGCGTAGTGCCAGAGCACAAAATTTTGAACCTCCACCACTGACTCCACCAGTTCCTCCAGGATAGAACGCTTTGAGCGTCCATCAAATAACCATTCACAAACCATGGAGGTCCAGCGATAGTATGTTTCTACTGAACTTGCTTCCAAAGGTTCAATGAAAGAGAGTCTATTCCCATTCAGGATGACCTTATCATTGTAAATTGGTTTCCTAGCAAGATAGTTTTTGAATTCAAAGTGATCATTCTCTTTTGCTGCACCACGATATCCTTCCCAGAAATTCTTTCTTGCTTCTTCATGAGAAGTGTAATCGGTGTTGTAGAGATACCCCAGATTAGTGTGACCATTACCAGGAATAGAGAACATCCAACCATCTGGAGTGGCAACACACCTAGTCCAATTCTGATTTGGATCTACACCATCCATCCTGGCAAGCATCACATGGTTTAGTGGGTTCTTCAGGATGTTGTAGTAAGAAAAATCTGTGGGAGTTCCTCTACAGTCAAACACATAGTCACAGTCAAGTTCATTGCAGTCTTCAACATTCTGCTCTATGAACTTACAAATTTTTTGCTCCATCATATACTCTCTCAGTTTATGAGGAGAGTAATGAACAGCCATGAAATCCATGGGGAAGGGATGGAAGAACATGTCTTGCTTCTTTCCCCATCCTTCATACAGGATTCCTGATTTAAATGTTGCGTCTATTTGATTATCGTACCAATTGACACCGAGAACTTCTGCAATCAGAGAAGTGAAGTTGACTAGTGACCCTTGCCCCACTCTCTCGATGGGAATCTCTGGATCATAGTAAACTTCAACCTCAACATCCTTGTCAAAGGTTTCTCTTAAAAGATATAAGGCAACGACGAGACCACCGTTGCCTCCACCAACTACACCTATTTTCATCCCGAATATTCGCTGAGAATGTCAAGGACTCTATTCAGAGCATCGTGGCAACCATCGTGCCAGTCTCCACTTTTGTCATGTTGTTTTCCATCATAGAGTTCATTCTTAATTTTATAAACTCTAGCAATCATATCAGGCTTAGTCAAAATTCCTCTCGGCATAGGTCAGAATCCAGGTAAACCAGCAGGTACACCAGGAGTGTCACCACCAGTTGGCAAAGCACCACCAGTTACTTCTGGCAGTTCGGGCATAGCACCATCGAGCATACCAGGGAGAGCGTTGGTGATTGCTTCCGTAGCATGTTTGGTTACTTGTTCTTTGACGCCATCAATCAAGGCATCTTTTTGGAGGTAGATGTAAGCTCCACCACCAATGATAGAAGCAGTTCCCAAGAATGACAATAGTGCTAAAGCATTAATTACTTTTTGCATCGGACAATAAAATGGGGCACCCTATATAGGTGCCCCTCCATTATACTATGAAAAAAGTTTCTTCATTTCCTTATACATTGTAGCAGGGTCAGAGACCTCATAAGGATCAAGTTCATAATTGTTTTCCTTATTAGGTTCTTCTAATAGAATCTTAACGACCCCATCATCAACATACGCGGCATAACGCCAGGAACGATTTCCAAAACCTAGGTTCTCTTTCTTAACAAGCATACCCAGTGCTTGAGCAATAACTCCATTCCCATCTGGAATCATTTGTACTTTCGTGACACCAAGAGACTTTGCCCATGCTTCCATAACAAAGTCATCATTTACACTCGTGCAATAGATGGCATCAATACCAAAGTCCTTTACAAACTTATCGTAAAGTTCCTCGTATGTAGGAAGCATTTCATTAGTGCATGTAGGAGTAAATGCACCAGGAAGACCGAAAAGAATCACCTTCTTTCCAGCAAAGTAACTGGTAGTAGTCAGTTGATTCCTTTCTTCTAAGTTACCATTCTCATCAGGAACAGGAGAACCATGAAGAATGATAGGAAGGATAGGAATGTATCTCATAATTAATTAGTAGGAACTACTGCAGGAATCATCATACCACCACCTTGATCATCGTCATCGTCTATCTCATCAGAGAAGAGAATAGAGTAGAAGATGAACGAAGAGATTAGTATGGCTGCAATTATCAACATCAGAATACGCCAGGGATAATCTGACCTGTTGTGATGTAAGTGCCGACAGCAATGACGAAACCAAGCATTGCAGCACGGGCGTTGAGGATCTCTGCCTCAGGGGTAAATCCGAATTTCATGTTTAGTCCTTTAGGAAAAGTTGGTAGGGTGGTAACCAGCATTCTTCAGAAGATACCGAAGAACAGTTTACCAGTGATTGCATAAGAAAGCAACCCAGAGACGATGCCCATCATTGCCCAGCGTCCATTATACATTTCACGCTGTTGCATGGGGGAGAAGAGACCCTTCTTATTATAGTCTTCTACCACCATCTGTGGTTCTTTTGCAAAGATATTTTGTTGTCCGTACTCGTTGGTCGTTACAGTCATTTACTTTATGTTGTAAATCTTTACATATTATATAGTAAAAAAGCACCCCTGTCAAGAGGTGCTGTGTATTGATTTAATTATAAATCACTTCAAAGTTTCGACAGCAGCAAGTGCCTTCTGACGAAGCTCTTCAGGGAGAGGAACATAACCAAGAGAATCTGCCTTCTGTTGCTGAGTAGGTGTCAGCATGTAGCGAAGCATGGTCTTCACATTATCATTCTTCTCGTACTCAGGATACGCGAGGATCCAGGTCAAGGAGACGATAGGATAAGCGTTTGCGCCTGCGGGGTTAGCGTCAGCGCCACGCAGCTGATCATCAAGAACAATTTCACCAAGTCCTGCAGAAGCAGTTTCAGCGGATGCTTTGACATAGTTGCCTGCCTTGTTTTGGATTGCTACCTGTTGAAGCTCACCACGAACATATCCATAGTTCACATAACCAATAGATCCAGGAGTGTTAGTAATTTGAGCAGCAACACCAGAGTTGCCTTTACCACCAACACCAACAGGCCACATAACTGCCTTACCAGTTCCTACGGTCTTCTTCCACTCAGGAGAGAATGCCGACAGGGAGTTCGTGAAACCCTTGGTAGTGCCGCTTCCATCGGAACGATGAACTGTACGAATAGTACCATCAGCACAACCGAAGTAAGACCAGTTGTCAATCTTGCCCAAGAATACATCGGCAAGCTCCAGTTGAGTCATCTTGACTTCGCAACCAGGGTTGTTGTAGGTAGGAACGATAGCACCACCAGTCATGGGGATGTGAACCATACCTTCAGCGGGTTGCTTGGCATCACTTACAGCACCATCAGAGGCACCGAAGTCAACAGTCTTAGCTTTGAACTGACGGACACCAGCACCAGAACCAACTGCTTGATAGTTGACTTTGTTGCCAGTGTCATCAGAGAAGGACTTGAGAACAGCGTTATAGTACATGGCAGGAAAAGAGGCACCAGCACCATTAAGGCTGAAGGTTTCTTCTTTCTCAGTGGAACCACATGCTACTACCAGGGGTGCTGCCAAGGCGGCAGCAGCGATTGCTTTGAGTTTCATAATTCAGATATCAGAACTTGTACTTGGTGCCGACTTCAACCTTCCAGTCACGAGTGTCATCGCTATCTTGGAAGATGTTCTCCCACTTGCCATAAGCAGAGAACTCATCAGTGATCTTCACTTTAGTTCCAACTTCCAGTGCTTTGAATGTATCATTGTCACCACCATCAGGAATGGAAACACCCAGACCTGCCTCAACATAAGGAGAGAGGCGACCAGTTTTCCATTCGTAACCAACACGCCCTTGATGAACAGCCTTGCTGTAGTCATCATCAGTGCCTTTGAACTCGTGCTTGGACTCTACATAGGGTCCTGCAAGGGCAGGAGTCGCCAGTGCAGAAGCTGCCAGTGCGGCTAGTGCGATTGCTTTCATTTGTAATTCCTTTTTCTTGTGTGCGGGTTTGTCTATCGAAGACCTTGTAATTATATCAGAGATGTGGTCCAGCGTATTTAAGATCAAGTTAAATTGATTTGAGACAAACCGCGTTATATAGGACGGGTTAACTTAATTTTTACCATAAAAAAACCTCCCCTTATCGGGGAGGTGTGAGATCACTGACTGAAGATCAGAAGTTATACTTCAGACCCAGCTTAGCACCATATCCACGATCGATATCATCATCGCCCGAACCAACGAAGGAGACTTCACCATAGGCACCGAGAGCATCGGTGACAGGGAAACCAAGACCCGCCTTACCAGAAGGAACGGTGTCGGACTCGCCGCCGTCAGGGGAGACCAGAGTAGCGCCGCCCTGCACATACCAGGCAGCAGCGCCAGCGGTGCCTTCGTAGCCTACATGGAAATCTGTAGCGGCACCAGTGTAATCCGAGCCAGACCAACCTGCATTGGTCTCTACATTGACATACGGACCTGCGAGGGCAGCAGACGGGGCAGCAACAGCAGCAGCTGCAGCGAGAGTTGCGATAGCAGTTTTGAACATTTGTTTAATCCTTTTAGTTACTTGCGGAGTGGTTACCCGCAGATGAATAGAGACTCGACTTGTCTCGTTTTGTCAACTGTCACACTAGGGGTGTGCCAGTTGTAACATTTATTTATGTTTTATTTTCCTTCAAACCCAGGAGGAAGTCTACCTAGGTAGGGATTGAGTTCAAAGAACTGGTTCCAATCCTCAACCATATTAGCATCATTCCTCCAAAAGTTCCAGAGGGCATCATGACAGTTCCTGTGATATACATCAACATGAATGTCATGGATGTCCGACCCAAGTGCAATCTTATACATTAAGATTGGCATAGCATAGGTCATCCCGCTGTTGTAGATGAGATCATCTGCAACTGCACGGGGTTTGATTCTACCATCCAACTTGTACTTACCCTTACGAGTGTAGAGAGCAAGCAACTTTTCAGCAAACCTACGGTTAATAACATAGGCAGCAGTAGAGAAATCGTTGATGAACCTGTAGTGCATCTGCATCACAGGCATGGCAGGATTAATGATAGCAATCTGAAGGATGTCCCATGCAGCAGGAGCAGCACGGAAGAAATCCTTCCAGGAGAATGGCCAGTGCTTGACCACCTCAAGATCGCAATCATCCTCCATCATTATAGCATACTCATCGTCGGAATTTTCCAACCAGTATTTGATTGCTTTAAGATGAGAGGTAACACATCCGATCTCACCAGAGGACATGTTATCAGGATACTTGCCTGCAAGAATGTCACTAAGATCATCCTCGCGACCATCGTAGGCAGAGATTCTGGTGTTCTCTACTTCCCAATAGGCAAACTGGTTCTCCATAAATTGACGACGATCTTCTTTGTCGTCAAGATTGATCCAGTATACATGTGGGAAATCTTTGAGTTTATATACAGACTTATTTTTGTCCATGCTTTGCAATCACTTCTTGTACATTAGGCAGGTAGTGGTTTTGTAAGACTGATGTCCAGTCAAACTCTTTAGCATACTCAAGGATCTCGTCACGATGGGCAACGGAGTATTCCCTGTTCTTAATTATAGCATACTCTACATACTCCACATCATCGATCTTGGATTCGGGAATGACTGTGATGAATTCCTTGTCAGTGTCAAGGTTTGCCTGAGCAAACTCACTGACAACAACACCAAGACCAGCAGCAAATGCTTCCATGATGACCAGAGAGTGTGCCTCACCATCAGATAGAAGTACAAGGTTACCATAGTCAGTGAGATAATCGTGGAGGTAATCTTTCTTCCACTCACCAAGATAGTTTTTATTAGCGTTGAATCTCTTATCAGCAATGTTACCAGCAAAGAACAGACTGTCAATGGACTGGAACTTATGCTGACGCTTACGATAGTCTACTTTAGCAAGATAGATGCTACGATCAGGGAACTCAGGAGTATCTGTAGTACGGAACAACTCTAGGTTGACACCATTGGGCACGATGAAGAGATTGTCTTTAGGGATACCACCAAAGAACTCATATGCTCTCTTGATACCTTCAGACAGACAGAAGACATTTGGTTTAGTTTGTTGGAACTGACCAAAGATCTGCCCATACCCATTCATTTTGTCTGGGCGTTCAATGTAGGCGAAGTGGGTGGTACACGCACAAGGATATTGCACATAAGGATAGAGAACAACCCAGTCATCGTAATGAATATGCACGAAATCAGGGCGAAACGCATTGACTCTCTTGAGCACCTCTCTTGGATCTGATACATTGATGATGTCAACTTCATGACCTAGTTTCTCCAGGGTAAGTTTATAGTCCCAGATCAGACTCTCCACTGCACCCCAACCTACTGGGGGAATGGGAGTAGCAGGACCAATAATACTGAATCTCATAGTAACGATTGTAACTTCGGTAAGTATTCATAAGCAAGAATATTTTCAAGACCGAATTCGTGAATGCCGTATTCCCTAATCTCTTGTCTGTGCTGCTTAGAAACTTTTTTATTGTTCTCGATTACTTCAAGAACATATTCAAGGTTATTTATTTTGTTCTCTGGAATAACATCAATCCATGGTTTGCTCGTGTCAAGTTCAGGAGCAACTGCCTCAGAACATACAACACCAAGACCACAGATAAGACCCTCTTTAATAACCAGAGGAGTTGTGTTTTCAACTGAACTCAACAATGCAATGTTTGAATAGCAAGTGATGTATTCATTCAGGTTCTCTCTAATAACCTCACCCTTATAGTTGGGGTTGTTTTTATTGAACTTACCACCAAACTCCATGCGACCCATGAAGTCAACACTATCAATCTTTTCCAGGAGATACTGACGCTTACGATCTACAATCTGAGAGAAGCACAGTGTACGATCAAGACTTGCATGTTCATCGAACTTGTAGGGTCCAGGACGGACACCCAACTTACTCAACCATAGGCGCTTGGGATTTGCACCCATCTGAATCCAAGTATCAACATCTTTCAAAGAAGAACAGAAGATGTGATGATTTCTATTGGCAGCAATGCTTGCAGCGATAGGACCGTATCCATCTCTACCCCACATAGCAGGAGTATTAACAAATGGATAGTGACTAGAGACAATCAGAGATCCGCATAGAGGAGCCAGGTCATCAATGATATCATGGAAAACATCATAGTGAAGGTGAACAATGTCATACTTTCCGTGGGCAACTTCAAACTTAATTAGTTCTCTATCAGGAGTATTGATAATCTCTACACGATGTCCTAGTTCTCTGATGATCTGAGTATAATCCCAGATCAACATCTCTACAGCGCCCCACCCGTCAGGTGGGATCTCCATAATACCAGGACCAATTAAAGCAATCTTCATCGATAATCCTCCCAATACATTACTTTTTTAATGTCGTCTACAAACCCAGGACTATGTGCAATCAGAGATGGGATATTCTGATAAGCAGCATGGAAAGCAAATACTTTTTTGTACTCATCTTCCTGAGGATTCTTTCCGTAGAAGATACCATCTTCTAGTTTCATGTCCTGTTGATTAGCAGCAGCACAATGATTGAATGAACCATTAGTGAACTTGTATCCACCAACCTCATTCATTGCAAGACAAAGAATAAGTTCGTCAGTGACACCCTGATGAACTCCATCGTCACCAAAGATATCTTGATAGATCTCATTGTAACGAGTGAACAGATCTACATGCTTATCCTTCTGGAAAAGGAAGGCACCAGAGGCAGCATACAGATACTTAGAATCATCTTCGGGAAGATACTTATCCAGTCCAGTCTGATCGACAGGGACCATACGAAGATAGTCATTGAGAGTAGGAACCCACCAGTGCTGTGCTACCAGGAACTGATCCTCTGACTCTTCAATAAGTTCATCAGTCCTATCATTGATAACCACACAGTCGGTATCAAGATAGATGCAGTAATCAGTCTCTACATGCTTGTAAAGATTGTATCTCTCTGCCCATGCATGAGGTTGAAACCAATTACGATCATCGCCACCATTCTTGATGTAGCGTTCTTCTAGTTTATCTTTATCAGAATAAACAATCTTGACCTTGGGATCATCAATCTCAAGACGATTATCCATATCAAGGATCAGAATCTCATGATCTTGCTCAACCCGCTCAAGGGACTCACAAGCTCTCATGAGATTTTTATAATACTTATCGTCACCACCGACGATAAATCCAAAGGTTAGTTTACTCATAACAGTTTCAACAATCCGTTAATACGGTTGACATATGTATGGTGATCTTTAGTGTGACGCATCTGCTTAAGGATCAATTCTTTATTATCCCTATTACGCATACCTTCATCAAACAGTTCACCAATATCTTCACGACAGATGACATCGGGACCAGCAAACTCTGCTAATTTAGGAGAGTTAGTCAGACCAAGACCACCATAACTCATAGTTTTGAATACACGGCAAGTCTTTGTACCCCACAGTTTATGGGTATCGTTCCTCAGGTCAGGAGACATATGAGACTTTTGCATAAGGTCTCTCATGACATTGCCATCAAGGGGATTGGTCCATGGGTTAGACCATACGGTCTTAACTCCCATCATATCAGATAACTGAGCCCATGTTTGAATTAGGTGAGAATTCTTAAAGCGACCATCTTGAGAGATACTGCCGATGAAATAGTAAGTATCTTCTCTCTGAATGTTCACCCAATCTTCATCAAATTCTTCTGGCAACAGATCAGTTGCCCATGCCAGATACGATACATCATATCCTTTTTCTTTTGACATCTCACGGTCAACACATACCCCAGTGTCTAGTTCTTCAAACTGAGTGATGTCATGATCAAACTCATAGTTATCTTTGTCCATCTTGTCCTGATGGTATCTCATGTCAATTAATTTTTTGACATTACCAAGATACTTTTCAGGGTTTACACAGACATGTACATAGTATGTACTACTCTTCCTCAGAGGAATATTCTTGTCGGCATATCCCTCGGTAAAGAATACACAGTCATCATAATCAAAGTCCTCTGGATACTCATTGTCATGGAACCAGAAGACTTCGTGACCTGCTCTCTCTAATGCTTTTTGGAACCCTTCATGCACATAAGAATATGTGTCAGAGTGGAGAGGGTATCCCCAGAGAACGCATCTCATCAGACCCTCCCCAGCATATAATCTTCTGCCTTCTTGGTTTCACCAGTGACACATTTCATAGCATCAATAGTGTGAGAAGGAACAAGATCGGGGTGGCACCACCAATCTTCAAAGGGATGCTGATCATCAACGGAAATATTGTCAGCAATAAGAACATAACCATAGGACTCAAGATACTCACGAGAAGCATCCCGAACTTCAGGACCATCATTATAACAGTCATGCTCAAAGGTGATGGTAGCGAACTTGTATTTGTCCAGGTCGATCTTCTTCAGTGCCTCAAAAGTGACAGCAGCAGGTTCGCAATCTACCTGAAGGTAGTCAAAGGTAGGACCAAGTTCTACTTCATTAAAGAGTTCATCAAAGTCAGCAGTGGTAGCATCACCAACCGCAACCTTTGCACGACGATGATCATTATACATCTGTGCTTCGTGCTCTTTGATTTCAAAACCAATACCATCCCACTCATAGCGGGACTCAAGCAGAGCAGTATTGTTAGAGATTACAGGATGACCTGCACCAATCTCTACAAAGGTTCCTTTAGCACGACCATCGGTCATACACAGGACAAACATATCCTGATAACACTGAGAGAAGTTCTGGTGACTAACCAGTTCTACTCCAGGGAATTTATAACGAAGTTCATTCTCCTTCTCTTTGGTATAGAAGGTTGGCATTTGCCATGCATTGGGGTCACTCATACTTGATAAGATGAATTATCTTTGGCTAGGTGGACAATTTTTCTTTGATAGGGATACTGAGGGAAGCATTCTGGATATGCATAGTCAGGTGGAATAGCATGTACCCTATCCTGATTTTCGATGAAGAACCTGTTGAGATGACTCTCATCATGCCATACAGCAATTATATCATTACTATAATCCTTGTCAACTCTATCTCTCAAGAGCTTCATCATAGGAATGACTGCTTCCATTTTACCACCCCATAGGCACCCCTGATAATACTGAAGGGGATTGCCTGTAATACATGCTTCGGATTCAGGACGCCGCTCAAAGTCACCTGTACCAGTATTGTAATGGCAAGGATGATGAACAGCAACAAAGTCTTTATCATCATCGAGCACTTCTTCAGAGAAGACTACAGAGTCAACTCTCATATCGGCATCTAAGAATAGCAACCAATCATGTTCTTTTAGAAGTTCTTCTGCCAACAGAATAGTATGGAAGCGTTCCAATGTAATGGATGGCCATTCCTTATGCGGGATCTTTATTGCAGTGATGTGATCTGGAATTTCATCACCAACAATTCCACCATCTGTGAAGACAAAGTATTGTTTCTTCAGATCGGGAAAGAGGAATTCTTCACAAGTCTCATAATACTTTGGAAAGAAATTTAGATACTTATTAGTCCCGATGAATATAATTGCTACACTCATACGACTTCCCATCCCTCACAATAAAGATCTGTTGTGTCATTGCTTTGATCCAACGGAGGACCAAACCATTTTGACGGGGCGATAACTTTTTTGTTCTCGTTAGCAGCAAGCCATGCTCCCCACCAACTGAAAGAACTGTTTGCAATAATAAAATCACTGCAGAGAGTCATCATACAAAGATCAAGGTATTGATTCTTTGTTTCGGAAACTAGGAATCTATCATTATCAAATGCAGATTCTTGCAGACACCACTCAGGATCATCGGAGAAGATAATTACTTCGCGATCAGAGTCGAACCGTGACAACGCTTCCTTATAGTAATTTATATCACAAATAGGATGGTGTGAATACTGAGCATAGTCAGTGCGACGAATGTGCAAGGCAATAGGATTAGTAACATCCTTCATCATTTTCTTGCACGGTTCCAGATACTCGTCAATGAAGGTAAAGTCCTTCAAAAGATCTTCCCTGATATGTTTGAAGTATTTTTCAGACTGAAAAAATCCAAACAACGATACGAAGTCTGGACAATTATTGAACAGGTTTTCATCAAAGCGAAAACTTTCTTCTCTAACTACTGGGCGATCTTTATCAATGAACTGTACCTGAAGAGGATTAAGACCACTCAGATTAAAAGGAACGAACAACTGGTGCTCGTTCCACTGATCAGCATCACTCTTAAATTTTGATGGGGGAACACAATATTGATATCCCCTGTTAGCAGCGATACCCTTGACAGCGGCATACTGAAACATTTGATTGGCAAGACGCTCTTTCATCTTGCCGACATAATTAATACCAATCATCTTGTCTGTAGGTCAGTGTTTGCAATATACCATTCGTAGGTCTTACGGAGACCGTCCATTAATTTATAGTTCGGCTTCCAACCTTTGTCCAGGAGTTTTGTATAATCCAGAGGACGCTTAGGTGTACCATCTGGTTTAGATGTATCCCACTTGATCTCACCAGGATATCCAGTGATACTTGCCATCATTTCAGCAAGTTCTTTGATAGATACATCCTCACCTGACCCAACATTCAGCAGCTCTGCTGCGCTGTAGTTCTCCATGGCAAAGAGACAAGCATCAGCAAGGTCATCACAGTGGAGGAACTCACGACGAGGGTTGCCTGTGCCCCAGCAGGTGACAGGTTCATCACCCTGCTGCCAGTTATTGAACTTCTGCATCATCGCGGGGATTACATGCCCGTTTAGAGGGTGGAAGTTATCATTAGGACCATATAGGTTAGCAGGCATAAGACTAACACCTTTAAATCCGTACTGTTTGTAGTAGGACTTGAGCATGTAGATGCCATGAATTTTAGCCAGAGCATATGCATCGTTAGTAGGTTCTAGTTCACCAGTCATCAGGGACTCTTCCTGTACAGGAGTCTCTGCAAACTTAGGATAGATGCAGACACTACCTAGGAAAAGGAACTTCTTAACACCATGCTTCCAGGCAAAGTGAATAAGGTTGGTCTGAATCTGTGTGTTCTGATAGATGAACTCTGCTGAGTAAGTATCGTTAGCATGAATACCACCAACACGAGCAGCAGCATCGAACACATAATCAATTCCTTGATATTTGAAGAACTTCTCAACAGCAACCTGATCCATCAGATCAAGCTCTTGCCTAGTCCTAGTGATGATGTGAGTGTAA
>Ga0213858_10000959_pt1 | contig 13566 bp, 11 predicted proteins | sample PICome_FD_160122 | JGI IMG/M metagenome (GOLD analysis project Ga0213858, IMG submission 160122) | Coastal seawater microbial communities near Pivers Island, North Carolina, United States - PICO245 | ecosystem: Environmental > Aquatic > Marine > Coastal | place: USA: North Carolina | collected... | reverse complement strand
AAAAGGGTGGCTTTGTTTATAGGTCTGAGGTCTGAGGTCTGAGGTCTGAGGTCTGAGGTCTGAGGTCTGAGGTCTGAGGTCTGAGGTCTGAGTCTCATAATTTTGAATCATCAAAGCCGATGCCGAGCCAAGGCTTCGTAGTAAGGCATCATTTCCTCCGCCAGTGCTCTGTTAGTCTGCGATAACTCGGGATAGTCATTGAGGGCTTGGGCAAAGCCTGTCGACTGATGGACCGAGCCGTACCAGTGCGACGCCCAAACCCCATCGCTATCGCGTGGTCCCGCCGGCCAGCGTGTCATCGCGCCTTCAATCCACGGCACCCCTAATGCCTCACATAACTGCCGTAAGCTTTTTGCTGGCGAATCCAAAATATCGGCACCATCGATTACCATCGGTGGCGAGCCAGTAATCGCGCTGATCTCTTCGAATAAAGAGTGCTGGCGCACAATGCCGATATCGTCAGCAGTCACCGCGGGCATCTTGCTTTGATAAGAGGCGATAACCTGCTCAGGGCGTCGAATCAAAAATACATGCGCAAACGATGCGGACCAGTTCAGGTTCACTCCAATGGGCATGTGATGAGTCATGTGCTTCTGATACTGAAATGGCGTATCGGCCGGCGCCAGCAATTGCGCTTCGACTGCCGTTCGTGTCGTGGGCTGTGATGCCAGAACCGCATCGCGGCACGGGTGATCGAGACCGGTCTCTCGAAGGTAGCAGGCGTAGAAGGGCTCATCGATCACCGTACAATCTGGACGTGACTCCCAGGCACGCATCATGGCCGTCGATATGTTGCGCGGCCCAGACCAGGCCGCGATCCGAAGCGTCACTGCTTAGGACCCGCGATTAGCGGGTTGCTCGCTCTCGGTATGCAATAGCTCGGCATATAACGCCTGTAGCCGATCAACCATAGGACCTCTGCTCCCAGAACCGATCTGGCGGCCGTCAACATCAACCACCGGGGTTAAGCCTGCAAAGGTGCCGGTAACAAAAGCCTCATCGGCGCTGTATACCTGAGTGAGCGAGAAGTTCTTCTCGTAAACCGGAATGCCCGCCTGCTTGCACAGGTTGATCACATTGCGACGCGTAATGCCGTCAAGACAGAAGTCGCCAGAGGACGTCCATACTTCACCTTCTCGCACAATGAAAAAGTGGGTGGAATTACAAGTGGCCACCTGCCCATGTGGATCGAGCATCAAGGCTTCATCATAACCCGCTTTAGTCGCTTGTATGCAGGCGAAAATACAGTTCAGCTTCGAGTGGCTATTGATCCGAGGATCCTGAACGTCGGCATACCCACGGCGCACATGAACGGTGAAGAGCCGGACACCTCTATCGTTCAGGCTGGGATCGGGCTCCTTGTATTCCGGGATAATGACAATGGTGGGCGGTCCAAAGGTGACCCTCGGATCCTGGTAGGGCGTTGATTTTATCCCCCGAGTGACCATAAGCCTGATGTGGACATGGTCAGTCATGTCATTCGCTGTCAAAGTTTCAAATAGCCGCTGGGCTAACTCTTCCTGACTCAGGCCAAGATCCATATCGAGTGCAGCCGCACCCTCCCACAAGCGCTTCAGGTGACGGTCCAAAAATGGAATTGCCCCGCCGTGAACTCTGAGGCCCTCCCAAACGCCATCACCAAGAATAAATCCACTGTCAAAAACCGAGATCACGGCGCGCTCCCGCGGAACTAGCTGACCATTGATATTGATGAGGATCGAGGCGTTACGATCGTCGGGATTGTAAGAGTGCGTGCTGTTAGCCAAGGTCGTTTCCTCCAATGTGCGTCGCTATGCAAATCTATCGATCACACATTGTCCAGCAAATTGCTTGAATCACTGTATTTATGCGGTCTTAACGACCGAGTAATACTGTATTCACTGTTGATTTAGTGTGGAATTGTGGCATTCTCGATAAACGTCACTCATGAGGCGAATAATGTGCGCTCATAAATAAACAGCTAATAATGACCGCACCCCGTTATTAATAACAAACCAAATGGAGCTCTTTCGGTATGAAAACTCATTTAAAACCACTCGTCGGACTGGTAGCGCTCGCGACAGCGTCAACCGGCTTCGCGCAGCAACTAGAGGAAATCGTAGTTACCGCACAAAAACGTGAGCAGAGCCTAAGCGATGTTCCAATGTCGGTATCAGCGGTCAGTGGCGAGCAAATTCAGGATGCTGCGATTGCTAGTTTCCGAGAATTAGGCGCTTATGTTCCTAACCTCGCTATTTCTGAAAACGCGGTAAACACCATTATGAGCATGCGCGGTATTGGCGTAGGTGCTCAGCAGTCATTTGAACAATCTGTTGGCGTATTCGTTGATGGCGTTCACCTTGGTAAGAGCCGACAGGCTCGTCTTGGATTGTTTGACCTCGAGCAAATTGAAGTTCTAAGAGGTCCACAAGGTATCTTGTTTGGAAAAAACACTCTTGCAGGTGCAATGAACATCAGGTCAGCGTCTCCTGAACTGGGAGGCGGTCTCGAAGGGCGGCTGGCAGCGAGCGTCGAAGACTACAATGGTGAAATTATTGAAGGGTGGATCCAAAATAGTTTTACAGACAATTTCGCGGTGCGCTTCGCTGCCAAGGACCGTCGAAACGATGGATACTTGGATAACGGCTTCATGGGCCCCGGCATTTCCAAAGTTACTCCCTCAACTGACGAGCAAATCTGGCGTCTCAGTGCGAAATGGGAAGTATCAGAAAACACCATGCTCGATATTCGGTACCTCGAATCTGACTATGTGCGAATAGGTAGTACAGCGACTATCAGTCAGTTCATGGATCCCGGGCTCAACCCTGCAGGCATCCCAGACTCGAACGCAGCAATGTATGCGGTAATGGGTTTTCCAGGCATCCCCGGGTTGATACCAGCGGCGTTTCCTAGCTTTGGCTCCAGTGAAACGGATATTTTTCGAGACTCTAAGTCGCTCGGCGGCAATATCCTCGCTGGATTTGATCAAACCTACGCAGGCCCCAACGAACGAAATGAAGGTACCGATACTCGAAATGAAGAGCTGTCAGTTAACTTAGAACACGAGTTCGATAGTGGTATCACTATGAACTATGTCTATGGCAGTTCGTTCTACGAGTACGAAGATGGAATCGATGCCGACTTCTTGCCCGTAGAGTTCATCGGACGAAGTGATGACTCCCGCTATGATCAAGAGAGTCACGAGCTCCGGTTCTCTGGTTCAGTCGGTGATAATTTCGACTGGATTGGTGGCTTCAACTTCGTAGATAGCAGTCAAAAGATTGACCGCCTAGTGGTAGTGGACGGAACGTTTGGACGCCCAGACATTATGTCTGCAATTACTGGTGCGTCACTCGCGCCACTTGCCTGTGCGCTGACTGTGGTCGATCCAACTTACACTGGCGGTAGCGCTGCTGACGCATTTGCGGTCTACAACGATCCAACGCTACTCGTAGATGGTAACGGTGATCCGCGAGCGCCAGACTGCGGCATGGTGCCAGGTGTTAGCTCCTTCCTGTTTGCGACACCGGGAGATGTAGTTCCGCTACTGACGGGTGGTGTGCTTGGATTTGATCCAACAGACTACGTCAATTTGGCAACGCTAAACGCGGTACTTCCGGCGGGAACCTTGGGCTTTTACATGGGCTTAGACGGCGTAACAATGCTGAATCAAGCGGCTCGTTTATCCTACTGGCAGCAAGATACTCAATCTTCAGCAGCGTTTGTACAGGGAACTATGCGTTTTAACGATGCATGGAGTTTAACGGCGGGCGTTCGCTTCACTAAGGAAGAGAAGAGCGTAATTGCTGAGACTGAGCTCACCCAGAGCGCCACGGGACTCGGTAACCCTCAAAGCCAAGCTGACGCTGGTTTCTTGCACATTGTGCAAGCCTCGAGCTTTGACTCGTATCAGCATGCCTTCAGGGAGTCTCGAAGCACGACTCAAACGATTCCAGGTTTAACGCTGCAGTTCGAGCCAACCGAGAACAGTAACTACTATCTCTCATACGCTGAAGGCTTCAAAAGCGGTGGCTTCAACTCGGTAGATGATCAAAACCCGGTGATTGCACCCGACGGCACGGTCCTTCGTGACCAGCCCGGCATTGGTTTTGAGTACGACGATGAGACAGCTCGCTCTATCGAGTTAGGTGGTAAGCACACGTTGCTCGATGGTGCGATGCAGTTTAACTGGAACATCTACTCATCGACTTACGAGGACCTTCAGGTATCAACGTTTGTGGGGCTGGGCTTTGTCGTGGCGAACGCTGCAAGTGCAGACATTGAGGGTATCGAGCTTGATCTGAATTATCAGGTCACCGACAAGCTTCGTGTTGCCTTGGCGCTAGCGCTAAATGACGGCTCCTATGGATCGTTCCCAGGTGCTGGTTGTACGGCGCTGCAGCAAAATGCTTTGAATGCGCTGAATATCCAAGGTCCTAATGATCCGCAAACTTCGGCTCTTGGTTGTGACCAGCTGTTCCTAGGTGATGGCACGCCATCGGGTCAATCTCAAAACCTCGCAGGCGCAGACATCGGTACCGAGTACAATGGCTCAGCACAACTTGAGTACATTCAGCCTTTGTCTAGCGGCATGATGTGGTTCACGCAGGTTGACTACAACTTTACTGACGGATACTGGCTAGCAGGCGATCGCGATCCGAACCTCTACCAGGACGGCTTCGGCAAAGTGAATCTTCGCACTGGCCTCCGAACAGAGAACTGGATGCTAATGGCTTACGGCCGCAACATTACCGATGAACTCACATCGAGTGGCGGTTTTGATATCCCGCTCGCGCAGGGTTCCTACGGTCAGTACCGAATGGAGGGACAAGTCCTCGGCTTGCAAGTGGCATACACTTTCTAGGCCGCTGACTTAAAAAGTGAAATTAAAGCCCCGCCATTAGGCGGGGCTTTTTTTTGGTTGATTGAAATACGGTAATGCCAATTTGACCGACTGGCCTCTGCATGCGCCACGCCAAAGCGACGAGTCCAACTCACTAGGTTTCGCTTGCAGATTCCTTAGCCACCTCAATTTACTTCAACGTCCCGACGAAACTTGTCGCGCTCCAAGTCCTTGTCATCGCGTTTCGCTCAACAGCTACCCTCTCGTGTGCGATAACCGACGATGCAAAGCTGACTGTAATGCTAATAACTTTAATTTAAGAAATACCGTAGGAGACGCTAGGTATGTATTCCTTTTCTAAGTTCATAAAAGGCGCTTTGGCTCTGGTTGTTGCGCTAAGTGTCGTTGCCTGTTCAGGCGGCGATGGCGGCGTGCGAGTTCAGGACCCAGTGGCACCAGCACCTGCTGAGCCTGCGGGCCCAAGCATCGTTGATGTTGCCACCGAGGCGGGATCTTTCGAGACCTTGTTGGCCGCTGCAAGCGCTGCAGGCCTGGTTGAAACGCTGTCAGATCAGTCAGCGTCATTGACGCTTTTCGCACCCACTGATGCGGCGTTCGAGGCTTTATTCGCCACCATGCCAGAAGGCGCCAAAGACGAGCTCCTCGCTGATGCCGAAGCGCTTACCAGCATCCTGACTTACCACGTGTTAAAGGGTGCGGTTGACATTGCCGCCGCGGGAGAGCTCGCGGGCACCGCGGTAGAGACCTTCAATGGGGAAAAGGTGGCGCTAACGATCCGAGAGGATGCTTACCTCTATGTGAACGAAGCGAAAGTAGACCCTTACGACATCATGGCTTCAAATGGTGTGATCCACGTGATTGACAAGGTTCTACTCCCACCAGAACCCGATACGTCGGCAGCTGATATGACGATTGTTGAGATCGCGTCGGCCAACGAAGACTTTGAAACACTTGTTAGTGCTATTACTGCTGCCGATCTAGTGGGCACTCTGGGTAATCCAGATCCAGCCGCTAAACTGACCGTCTTTGCTCCTACCGATGATGCATTCGCCATGTTGGGCGACCTAGGTTTGGCTTATCTGACAGACGATTTAGATCGCCTCACGAATACCCTTCTCTATCACGTAATCGATGGCGCGGTTGACTCCATTGATGCAGCGGCTGCTTACAACCAGTCGGTTACCATGAAAAACGGTGACAGCGCTGAAGTAACTATCGAGAATGGCATGCTAATGATTGGTGACGCCACTGTCGTGACCAAGGACATTATCGCGTCTAACGGTATTATCCATGTCATCGATTCGGTGCTTATGCCACCTAGCGCAGGACCAGCGCCGATCGCGGTAGAAGCGGCAGTTGCAGGTGCCTTTAACACTCTGATGACAGCCGTTGAGACGGCAGATCTTACCGAGACCCTCATGGCGCCTGATGCAAACCTAACTGTTTTTGCGCCTACTGATGACGCATTCGCGCTGTTGGAGCCTGGCACCGTCGATGCATTGCTAGCTGACATAGAAGCATTGACAGACTTGCTGACCTACCACATTCATGACGACACTTTGTCCTCTGGCAGATTGACACTGTTGACAGCGCTTCCAATGCTCAACAACGAAGACGTTGCGATTTCTGAGGTCGACGGCGTGCTGATGATCAATGACGCAAAAGTAATCATGGCGGACGTTGAAGCCAATAACGGCGTTATTCATGTGATCGACAAAGTACTGATCCCTACGGGTGATCCCAGCGAGGTCAATGCATCTGATTCATTCCTACTCGGTACTTGGGTTACATCGAACGAATTGGGGTCAGTCGGTGTAGGCCCTGCTGAATTCGACACACAGTGGTGGAATAACAATGCCGACGTAAATGCAGCACGAACTTGCTTCTTCGACGATGAATTCACGTTCGGAGCAGACGGATCGCTGACTATCGAGCTGCAAGGCTCTACTTGGCTCGAAGGTTGGCAGGGCTCAGATGAAGGTGCTGATATCTGTGGTGTGCCGGTTGCGCCTCATGATGGTTCGGGCAACTTCACTTGGACGCATGACCTCGAAACTGGCGAACTCGTTCTTTCCGGAAAAGGCGCCTACGTGGGCATCGCCAAAGTAACAAATAGTGGGGAACTACAGTCGCCAGATGCCGCACCTGAGAGCATTACGTACACCGCCTATGACAACGGGGATGACACGGTTACTGTCACCATTCAAACAGCGGACTCCGGCAACTGGTGGCAGCACAAAATGGTGAAAATCGCCGAGCTACCTGTGACGGGAATCGTAGGCTCTTGGACTATATCCGATGAGGTCGCCTCTCTAGGCGTGGGTCCTACTGAGTTCGACACCCAGTGGTGGAACAACAACGCCGACGTAAATGCTGCAAGAGGATGCTTCTTTGACGATGAATACATCTTCAATGCTGACGGCACCTTCGAGATCGACATGCAGGACTCAACATGGTTGGAGGGCTGGCAAGATCCAACTCTGGCTGACTCTTGTTCTGCACCAGTGTCACCACACGACGGTGCTATCGCCAACTATGTTTACGATGGCGAAGCTGAGACCTTAACCGTTACTGGTGTTGGCGCTCATATTGGCATTCCGAAGGTTAACAACGGAGCCGATGTTGCAACGCCTGCTAATGCAGTGGCTGAAATTGTCTACAACGCCTACTTGAGCGAAGACGAGAACGAGCTGGTAGTCACCATCCAAAACGAAGCGAGCGGAGATTGGTGGCAATTCAAGCTGGTTCGAAGCCAATAAAAGCTTCCTCGATACTTCAAAAACCGGGCCATGCCCGGTTTTTTTTGCTCTTTTTTAGCTCAGGCGACAAAGCAGCAAACTGATAAGCCAACACAACTGCCAACGCATTTTGGAGCCCTGGTCACGCCAACCGGGCTTTAAAGTCTCGGAGGATCACGTTGCCAAAGTAAACGCAGCGACATGCCAGATTTCTACATTGAGCAAAACTCTAGTGCTTTGCTCTCGAACGCTCGCATAAGCAAATAGGCATTAGCGACGCAGATTGACCAACAGTAAGACGGATAGGAACCATAGCGACACGCAATCTGAGTGGGGCACATTTAACTTCGCCGCCGACTGAGATACATTTGACACAGCAAATGCCAATAGTAAGCTTTTATAATGCTAAGACGCAGGAAGCTTAGCCGAGCATAATAAAACCAGCATAAAAAGAGAGTGCGAGCGCCGAATGAGAATAAGTTGGGTTTTGATCGTTGCCTATGTCCTTTTTTGGCTGTGGTACACGCCTTTAGGCGGGCCACTCACTGCCGATGAAATCGACGAATACGTCGCAATGCTTGAAGCGCGCAACAGTAGCGAAGAGGCGATAGCGCAATTGCGAGCCTTTGCAGAATCCGATGATGGCGGCTCCTTCATCATGGTGAATGCTATTGATTTAAAGGACACCATTGAGCCACTCGAGGGTATGCCCGCCGACTCGACCGCCGATGACGTGATGGGCGTCTACATGGAGCATATGTTCCCAGCCTTGTTTGCAAGAGCCAGCCACCCGGTCGTCGCAGGCGACGCGATTTTTGCTGCCCTGGATATTGTCGGCATTGAAGGCGCAGAGAGCTGGGATAGCGCAGGCTTGATGCGCTACCGAAGCAAACGCGATCTATTGGAAATTGCATCGAATCCAGTCTTCGATGAAAAGCACGACTACAAAGTCGCAGCGCTGGAAAAGACCATCGCCTTCCCGATAACAACCCAGGTGAACCTCGGTGACCCACGACTGATTCTGGGACTGCTGACCGTCATCGGGGTATTACTCGCGCGACGATCATAAAACCAATTTCAAGCCATATAAGCCCGTGCAGATAACCCCAGAAATGGACTAGCATTGGCACCTCTGGCGATAGAAGTAGAAACAAATAACGAGGTAATCACCATGGAAAACCTAGACCAATTCAGAGCAGATACCCGGGAATGGTTAGAAGCCAACTGTCCCGAAGATATGCGCCAACCCATGCGGTCTGATGAAGACCAATGCTGGGGCGGGCGCAAATGGGTTTTCCAAAGCGAAGGCCAACAGCTGTGGCTCGAGCGGATGGCCGCTAAGGGATGGACGGCACCGCGCTGGCCTGCCGAATATGGCGGTGGTGGTCTGTCAGGTGCAGAGGCCAAAGTCTTGCGAGAGGAGATGAATCGAATCGGAGCCCGTCGACCGCTGAGTAGCTTTGGTCTCGACATGCTCGGCCCGGCATTACTGCTCTATGCCACCGAGGAACAAAAGCAGCAGTACATCCCCGATATCATCAACGGAAAAATCCGGTGGTGTCAGGGCTACAGCGAACCGAACTCGGGATCTGACCTCGCAAGCCTGCGTACCAAGGCCGAAGACATGGGTGATCACTATCTGATCAACGGATCAAAAGTCTGGACCTCCTATGCCGACCGGGCAGACTGGATCTTCTGCCTGGTAAGAACCGATTTTGACTGCCCCAAGCATGAGGGCATCAGTTTTATGCTGTTCGACATGGCATCTGAAGGTGTCAGCACCAAGCCAATCAAACTGATTAGCGGCTCATCTCCGTTCTGCGAGACCTTCTTCGACAACGTCAAAGTACCCAAAGGTAACCTCGTCGGTACCCTTAACAAAGGCTGGGAGATCGCCAAGTATCTGCTAACCCATGAGCGTGAAATGATCGGTGGCTTTGGCTTGGCCGGTGGCGGCTTAAAGCCGCTCGGACAATTAGCAGCTTCAACACGCGGTACTCAGGACGGCCGACTACGCGACACGTCGCTGCGCGCGGAAGCGATCTCATTCGAGCTTGATGAAATGGCTTTTGGCTTAACCATTGAGCGCATTACGGACGAGACCAAGGCGGGGCAGGGGACGGGCGCTTCGTCATCCATCCTGAAGATGTACGGTACCGAACTCAATAAGCTACGCATGGAATTGATGATGGCGATTGGCGGCACCGACTCGCTTAACTTCGACAGTGATCGCACGGGCGCGCTTGTAAAAAGCTGGCTCAGAAGCAAAGCCAACTCGATCGAAGGTGGTACTACCGAAGTACAGCTCAACATTATCGCCAAGCGAATTCTTGGCCTGCCCGCGTAAGGAGTAGTCACCGTGGCACTTATTCTTGATGAAGAACAACAACTACTCAAAGACTCTGCCAAAGCCTTTTTGAGCGAAAACTTCCCCGTCAGCGCATTGCGGGCAATGCGGGACGCTGGCGAAGATCACATGCCAGATCTCTGGTCACAGATGAGCGATATGGGCTGGCCAGGTATGGTCGTTCCCGACGCTTACTCGGGTCTGGAATTCGGCTATGTAGGGGCAGGCGTCGTCCTCGAAGAAATGGGTCGAACCCTAGCGCTGTCACCTTTTTTAAGCTCAGCAGTGGTCGCAGCCACGCTGATCAACAAGCTGGGCAATGAGCAACAAAAGGAGACGCTTCTCCCGTCGATTGCATCAGGTGAACTAACCGCAGTGCTTGCCGCCGACGAATCGGGTCACTACAACCTCGACGAGTTAGCCACTGAAGCCAAAGCAAGCGATGGTGGCTTTATCATTTCAGGGAGTAAGCGTGGGGTCATCGACGGACATCATGCCGATGTCTTGCTCGTTGTCTGTAAGAGTGAATCAGGCCTTGGGGTCTTCGCCATCCCTAGCGACTCCGAGGGCATCTCGATTGAGACGCGATTGATTGTCGATAGCCAACGCGCCGCTGACATCACACTCACCGATGTGGCTGTCGGCGCGGATGCGCTATTAGGGGAGCTCGGCGGTGCAGATGAGGCACTCGATTTCACCCTAGACGTTGCCGCCGCATGCTCGGCAGCTGAGATGCTCGGCATTGCCATTGAGTCGTTTGAGCGGACGGTGGGCTACCTCAAGGAGCGAGAGCAGTTTGGTAGCAAGATTGGGACATTCCAGGGTCTTCAGCATCGTGCCGCGCAACTCTTTGCCGAAATCGAGGTCACCAAGTCAGCTGTCCTATCAGCGCTTCAAGCACTCGATACCGACAGTGAAAAGCGGTCAGTACTCGCTAGCATGGCTAAAGCCAAGTGCTCGAAAGTTGTTCGGAACGCTACCGAAGAGGCCGTTCAAATGCATGGCGGTATTGGCATGACTGATGAGTTCGACATCGGCTTTTTCATGAAACGCGCAGCGGTCTGTCGCCAAGCTTATGGCGACTATCACTTCCATGCGGATCGATTCGCCACCTTGAGAGGCTACTAAGCAGTAGTAATCAATCCCGGGCGCGATCAACGGCTGCCCAGCGTGCCGACTGAGTGAATAGCAACAGCCCTCTTCGCTCAGGGCCGCCTTTTTGAGCCTTCTTTTTGAGGGCTCTGCAACCCTGCCCAAATCCACCTTATCAGGTGTTCATCCAATTACTAGCCATATTGTCACCAGGGCTCTAGCGTCAGGCATCAGGCTTATTACGCCACCGAGTCATCTGCTAATCGTCTTCTACTAGCCAATAGCTGTTGCCACGTCCGCGTCTGGTGGTCATCACAGCGGAGCTAACATCGCTTGACCCCGATACCCCCCAGGGGTATCGTCCCGTTAATGGACGGATACCCCCCCAGGGTATTTGATGAGACTGAACGAGGGTTTTAATGAAGGAAGACACCAAAGTAAATGCAGGGAGACGACTCGCGCGAGTCGAGGGTCAGGTTCGGGCGCTGCGCCGCATGGTCGAGGAAGACAAGTACTGCATCGATATCGTGCGCCAGGTTCAAGCCGCGCGCGCAGCACTGGCGAGTCTTGAGTCTGTCATCATTGACGACCACATTCAGACCTGTGTTCATCACGCGATAACAGAGGGCGGAACATCCGATCGAGAGGCAAAGGTTGCTGAACTCGTGGATGTCATGCGAGGCGTCAAGAAGTGATTCGACGTCTAATCGCCTTGGCGATTATCTGCCTCACCACCCCAGCAGTGGTGCAGGCTCGACCGGTGTCATATACCGGAGGGTGGACGTTTATCGAGAGATCCAATCGGGTCTCCACGGCAGGTCTTGTCCATTACACGATCAATCCAAAAGTATCGCTGGGACTCCGACATGAGCGAATGCGAGACGCCGATACCGATATGACCATGGCTCAAGGTACCTGGTTAGTGAAGCGCTGGTTTGGCAAAGACTATCAAGCCAATGTCTACACCATGGCGGGCTTCGGCACGATTAGTGACAACTCGGGTATAAGTTCAATCCACGAGACAGGCAGTTTTATTGGGGTGATGGCCGACTGGGAGACTCGGTCAAAGTTCGTCAGTTACGAATCCCGTTTTCTCGATAAAGGGGCGCTGGGTAGTCAATCGATGCACGCCGCGCGAGTGGGCTGGGCCCCCTACGAAGGCGATACCGGTGCACTACATACCTGGCTTATGGTGGAAATCGACCATCGGGAACAACTCAGAGAAGTAACCACGGTAACTCCGCTTGTCCGCTTTTTTAAAGGAGCTGCCCTACTGGAGCTGGGATACAACCTTACCGACCCCAGCCCCTTAATTAATTTTACCTACCGCTTTTGAAGGAGAGCGCTGCGATGAAATATCTACTAACTACACTACTGGTAGCATCACTACCGCTTGGCGTCAGTGCCAATGATCATCACGGATCAATGGATCACGCCATGGAAGGGCATGACCACGCATCGATGAATCATGACGATCACGATCACTCAGCAATGGATCATTCCGAGAATGACATGAGCCCGAAGCACGCGCTGCTGACCCGAACGAGTGATATCGACAAGGCACTCATGGCGGGGGGCCAACCCGTTGTGGTTGATGTGCTGGGTGTCGTATGCGACTTCTGTGCGACCGCGATGAACAAGATCTTCGGCAAGCGCAAGGAAGTCGCTGCGGTTTACGTTGATCTCGACAAAAAGACCTTGAGCCTCGCCCTGCAAGCAGGGAAAACCCTATCCGATCAAGACATCGAGAAGCTTGCAGAACAGGCAGGATACCGGATCGCAGCCATTCGACGAGATAACGAGGCTATTAGCGGGTGAATACCATCGATAAGCGAATCTTGATTGGCCCAACGCTGTCACTATTCGCGAGTACCTCTACCCTGCTCTGCTGTGCCCTACCGGCACTCCTGATATCGATTGGCGCAGGAGCCGTGATGGCAGGGCTAACAGCGAGTGTGCCTGGCATCATGTGGTTATCAGCTTACAAGGGGCCATTATTTCTAGCCTCTGGGTTGCTACTCGCTGGATCAGCACTCATGCAGTGGCAGGCGCGTAATGCGCCCTGCCCTGTCGATCCAATACTCGCAGAGAGTTGTATGCGGCTCCGACGGAACAGTCGGTGGATATTGGCGGGTTCAGTTGTTGTTTATGCCGTTGGGGTATTTTTCGCGTATCTATGGCCGCTAATCTTTCTATGATGAGATCGACTTCTTTCTCGGGATGAGAAAGTACAGCGCGATCCCCGCAATTGCGGTGAGAACTGCAAGCACCGAAAAAATCTTGAGCAGTACCGTACCGATATCATCTCGATCGTCATAATCCATGATGTGTAGCGCCCAAAGAAAATCCCACCAGCGCCAGGCATCACTCCGGATCGCAGTGACCTGACCCGAATAGGCGTCCACATAAGCGACTAATGAGGGATCACCACTGTTGAACACCCGCCAAAGCGGCAAAGGACGACCCCGATACTCTGATCCGATAACATCAACATCAACCCAGTCGGCAGTGTCCGCCGCCAGATCAGTCTGCAATCCGGCCATAAA
>Ga0213858_10000958_pt1 | contig 13569 bp, 8 predicted proteins | sample PICome_FD_160122 | JGI IMG/M metagenome (GOLD analysis project Ga0213858, IMG submission 160122) | Coastal seawater microbial communities near Pivers Island, North Carolina, United States - PICO245 | ecosystem: Environmental > Aquatic > Marine > Coastal | place: USA: North Carolina | collected... | reverse complement strand
TATGGATAGACCAAAAACAGAGTTGGCTTACAGAGTTCCAGCGTCTAAACTTACGAGACGAAAACTCGAAGAGAATATAAAAGCTTTAGACTTACAAGGTCTTGATACAACTATTGATTGGAAAAATACAGGTGACAACTCTTATGATGGTGAAAAGCTAAAACTACTAGCACACGACGAAAGTGGTAAATGGGAAAGACCTGATAACATATTAAATAACTGGCGAGTTACAAAAACTACGTTACGTCTAGGATCTAGAATTGTAGGTAAATGTATGATGGGCTCAACATCAAATGCTTTAGATAAAGGTGGCGATAACTTCAAAAAACTCTATTACGATTCAGACGTTACGAAAAGAAATAGAAACGGACAAACATCTTCTGGACTCTACTCTTTGTTCATACCTATGGAGTGGAACTACGAAGGATTCATGGATTCTTATGGACTTCCTATATTCACAACGCCAAAAGATCCAGTCCTCGCTATCGACAATACGCCAGTTGACATCGGAGTCATCGAACACTGGGAAAACGAAGTAGATGGTTTAAAGCACGATGCTGATGGTTTAAATGAATATTATAGGCAGTTTCCTCGTACTGAACAACACGCGTTTAGGGATGAAACTAAAAATAGTTTATTTAATCTAACAAAGATATATGAGCAGATAGACTATAATGAAGAAATGCGTAATGTAGCAAATGTCACAAGAGGTAGTTTTATGTGGCAAGGTGGAATAAAAGACACAAGAGTTGTATTTAACCCCAATAAAGACGGAAGGTTTTTAATATCATGGGTACCACCTAAAAATTTACAAAATCGAGTGATTATAAAAAATGGAATTAAATATCCTGGTAATGAGCATGTTGGAGCTTTTGGCTGTGACAGCTACGACATCAGCGGTACTGTTGATGGTAAAGGTTCTAATGGAGCACTACACGGGCTAACAAAATTTAGTATGGAAGATGCTCCGCCTAATCATTTCTTTTTAGAATATGTAGCAAGACCTCAAACTGCTGAAATATTTTTTGAAGATGTTTTAATGGCTATGGTATTTTATGGTATGCCTATACTTGCTGAAAATAACAAACCAAGATTACTATACCATATAAAAAGAAGAGGCTACAGAGGTTACAGTATGAATCGTCCTGATAAAATATGGAACAAGCTGTCACCAACAGAAAAAGAAATAGGCGGTATACCAAACACAAGTGAAGATATTAAGCAAGCACACGCTGCTGCAATTGAAAGTTATATAGAAGAACACGTAGGAATAAACGATGAAACTTACGGTGATATGTACTTTCAAAAAACATTAGAAGACTGGGCACAGTTTAATATAAACAACAGAACAAAGCATGATGCTTCTATTAGTTCTGGTTTAGCTATTATGGCTTGTAATAAAAATAGATATACACCAGTCGCAGAACGAACTAAAAAAATTGTTAATTTAGGTATAAAAAGATATGACAATAAAGGTTATATATCAAAAATAGAATAAATGAGTATAATTCCAAATGCTAACACTACAAGTTCTTTTCCTAGTCAGGTAGTACCTGATGCAGAAAAAGCTACAGCAGAATATGGTCTTAGAGTAGCTAGAGCTATCGAAGATGAGTGGTTTAGAAATGATAGAAACTACTATGGTACTGGTGGTTATGATAGGTTTGACACTTATTATAATAGGTTTCATAATTTAAGATTGTATGCTAGAGGTGAACAGCCAATACAAAAATATAAGGATGAGTTATCTATTAATGGTGATTTATCATATCTTAATTTAGACTGGAAGCCCATACCTATTATACCTAAATTTGTTGACATAGTTGTTAATGGTATGTCACAAAGAACATACGATGTAAAAGCATTTGCTCAAGATCCTGAGTCTATAATGAAAAGAACTGAGTACGCTGCTAACTTACAAAGAGACATGATGCAAAAAGATTTGATTAATGAAGTCATGCAAGTTACAGGTATGGATGTTTCTAAATCTCAAGGTGTTGGTTTAGAATTAGAAAATGAAGAAGACTTACAGCTTCACATGCAGATGAATTACAAAGAGTCTGTAGAAGTAGCTGAAGAAGAAGTAATTAGTCAAATACTAGATTATAATAGATACGACTTAACTAGACGTAGATTAAATTACGACTTAACTGTTTTGGGTATTGCAGCTGTTAAAACTAGATTTGACGAAGCAAACGGCGTTAGAGTTGAATATGTTGATCCAGCTAACTTAGTTTATTCATATACTGATGATCCAAACTTTGATGATTTATATTACGTAGGTGAAGTAAAACCTGTAAGTGTAGCAGAGCTTAAAAAGCAATTTCCTAAATTAACCGCTGCACAAGTAGAAGAAATACAAAAGTATCCAGGTAATCAAAGTTATAATAGAAATTGGACTGGTAGATATGATGGTCAAACTGTACAAGTACTTTACTTTGAATATAAAACATACACTAATCAAGTGTTTAAAATAAAAGAGACCTCAGCGGGACTTGAAAAAGCATTAGAAAAAGAAGATACATTTATTGAAGCGCCTGAAGGCGATAACTTTAAAAAAGCATATAGATCAATAGAAGTATTATATAGCGGAGCTAAAATATTAGGTCATGAGTTAATGCTAGATTGGAAGCTAGCTAAAAACATGACAAGACCAATGGCTGATACTACTAGAGTTAATATGAACTATAATATAGTAGCACCAAGACTATATAAAGGTCGTATAGAATCAATTGTAAGCAGAATAACTACGTTTGCTGACATGATACAGCTTACGCATTTAAAACTGCAACAGGTAATGTCTAGAATGGTTCCTGATGGTGTATTTATGGATGTTGATGGTTTAGCAGAGGTAGATTTAGGTAATGGAACTAATTATAATCCAGCTGAAGCATTAAATATGTATTTTCAAACTGGTAGTATTGTAGGTCGTTCATTTACTCAAGATGGTGGACCTAATCCTGGTAAAGTTCCTATACAAGAATTACAAACGTCAAGTGGTCTTAGTAAAATACAATCACTTATACAAACGTATGAGTATTATCTTAAAATGATAAGAGATGTGACCGGGCTTAATGAAGCAAGAGATGGAAGCCAACCGGACAAGTATGCTTTAGTTGGTTTACAGAAACTAGCTGCTGCTAATAGTAACACAGCTACAAGACACATACTACAGTCTAGTTTATATTTAACGTTAAAAACATGCGAGAATATTTCTCTTAGAATAGCTGATGCTTTAATGTTTCCTTTAACAAAGCAATCGCTTATGTCTAGTATATCTAGATATAATGTTGGCACGTTAGAAGAGTTAACTAATTTAAATATACACGACTTTGGTATATTCTTACAGCTAGAGCCAGACGAAGAAGAAAAGCAATTATTAGAAAATAATATACAAATTGCTTTACAAGCTGGAAGTATAGAACTCGAAGATGCTATAGATGTAAGAGAAGTTAAGAACTTGAAGCTAGCTAATCAAATGCTTAAAAAGCGTAGAAAAGACAAAGCAGCTAAAGATCAACAAAATCAACAAGCTAATATACAAGCTCAAGCTCAAGCAAATGCACAAGCCACACAGCAAGCAGCATTAGCTGAAACACAAAAACAACAAGTATTAACTGAGCAGAAAATGCAACTTGAAAAAGCTAAGTCTGATTTTGAAATACAAAAGATGGAAAGAGAAGCTCAGATAAAGCAACAGTTGATGGAACTTGAGTTTAACTACAATGTTCAACTAGCTCAAGCACAAGGTGAAGCTAAGAAAAATGCTGAAGCTTACAAAGAAGATAGAAAAGATGAAAGAACTAAAATACAAGCAACTCAACAATCAGAGTTAATTGATCAACGTAAAAACGATTTACTACCTAAAAACTTTGAATCCGCAGGTAGTGATACATTAGGCGGATTTGGTCTAGAGCAATTTACGCCTAGATAATTTTTATTAATTATATATTATTATATTATGTCAGAGACAGTAAAAGCAGAGGGAGATTTTAAAATTAAAAAGAAAAGAGGTCGACCTAGGAAATTAACATCACAAGATGAAACTTTAAAAGTTGATTTAAATAAAAAAGAAGAAGATGCCGTTCAAGAGCAAACAACAGATGAAGTACTTGTTCGCGACGAACCCAAAGTTAGCGAAGAAGTTTCTAAAGAAAACATCGAAGAAACAACTGAAAAACCTACCGAAGAGAGCAAAGAAGAAGAAGTAATTCCAATACAAGAAATTACAGAAGAGGTAAAAGAAGAAGTTGTACAAGAAACAATAAATGAACAACCAGTTGTAGAACAAAGACAACTTCCAGAAAATATAGAAAAGCTTGTAGCTTTTATGGAAGAAACTGGTGGAACAGTAGAAGACTATGTTAGAGTTAATGCTGATTACTCTAACGTAGATAATGATACTTTATTAAGAGAGTATTATAAAAGAACTAAACCACATTTAGATTCAGAAGAAATATCTTTTATAATGGAAGATAATTTTTTATATGATGAAGAAGTGGACGAAGAGCGAGATATAAGAAAAAAGAAACTCGCTTACAAAGAAGAAATTGCAAAAGCCAAACACTTTTTGGAAGGACTAAAGAGTAAATATTACGAGGAAATCAAGTTGAGACCTGGTGCTACTCAAGAACAACAAAAAGCAGTGGACTTTTTCAATAGATATAACGAAGAACAAAAGTCGGTACAAGAGCGACATACTCGGTTTAAACTAAAAACTGAAAACTTTTTTAACGATAATTTCAAAGGTTTTGATTTTAGCGTAGGTGAAAAGCGTTTTAGATATGGAGTTAATAATACCGATAATGTTGCTAATAATCAATCTGATTTAACTAATTTTATAGGGAAGTTCCTAAATGAAAAAGGTGAAGTGAATGATTATGCTGGTTATCACAAAGCAATTTACGCTGCTGAAAATGCTGACACTATAGCTAATCATTTTTATGAGCAAGGCAAAGCTGATGCGATTAAAGATATGATGGCTAAATCTAAAAACTTAAGCAATGAGCCAAGAGCTACGTCTACTGGTGATGTTTATGTTAATGGATTAAAAGTTAAAGCAATTGACGGTGTAAATAGTTCTAAGTTAAAGTTAAGAATAAATAAAAAACAATAACTAAAAACTAAATTAAAATGCCAAAATTAACGTCATTTTCGCCTGGGTTGGAGCCAGCTCCAAAACAGATGACTTTAGCGAGTAATTACTTAAGCTTTACTGATGGGACTAATGATTTTGCTCAGCAATATCTTCCTGAACTTTATGAAGCTGAAGTTGAAAGATACGGAAACCGAACTATTGGTGGTTTCTTGAGAATGGTAGGAGCTGAAATGCCTATGACTTCTGATCAAGTTGTTTGGTCTGAACAAAATAGATTGCATGTATCTTACGATACAGCTACTGTAGCTACTACTCAAACTATTGAAATTACTATTGATCCAAACGTTACTGCTAGTGGTGGTGGTACTGGTGTTGTTGGTAACAAATTATTAGCTATTAAGCCTTATCAAACAATCGTTGTTTTAGGCGCGGCTGGTGAGCAAAAATGCCGTGTAAGAGATACTGCTTTTGTATATGCTGGCGGTGGTGCTGGTGTTGCTAGAACTGCTATTATTACTGTAGATCCTTATGATTCTGCTGGTTTATTAACAGCTAATGATGGTAAATTTACAGCTGCTGATGAAATAGCTGTATTTGTTTATGGTTCTGCTTACGAAAAAGGTTCTGGAACTACTTACGATGCTAATGTATTTAGTATTGAGCCAGAATTTACACAGTATGATAACAAGCCAATCATTATTAGAGACAAGTATGAGATCAATGGGTCTGATGCTGCTCAAATTGGCTGGGTTGAAGTTGCTACTGAAGATGGAACTTCTGGATACCTATGGTATTTAAAGTCTGAGTCTGAAACAAGATTAAGATTTGAAGATTACTTAGAAATGGCTATGGTTGAAGCTGAAAAATCAACAGGTAGTTCCAATTTAAGTACTGATTTAGGTTCTGAAGGTTTATTTGCCGCTATTCAAGATAGAGGTCAAGTAGTCGCTGGTTTTGCTGCTGGTGCTGCCGGTTCTGGTGCTGTTGCAGATTTCGATGAAATATTAACTCAATTAGATAAAGAAGGCGCTATTGAAGAAAATATGCTTTTTGTAAATAGAGCTGTAGCTTTAGAAATTGATGATATGCTAGCTAAAATCTCTGATGGTGCTCAAGGTGGTACATCTTTTGGACTATTTGAAAACGATGGAGACATGGCTTTAAATTTAGGTTTCTCTGGTTTTAGAAGAGGTTCTTATGACTTCTACAAAACTGACTGGAAATACTTAAATGATTTTGCCACTGGTGGTATCGAATATGATCCTACTGGAACTCCAGGAAAAAGAAATGTTGAAGGTGTATTAATACCTGCTGGAACATCAACCGTTTATGATCAAATTTTAGGATCTAATATTAGAAGACCTTTCTTACATGTAAGATATAGAGCTTCTCAAGCTGACGATCGTAGAATGAAATCATGGGTAACTGGTTCTGTAGGTGGAGCTTTAACTTCATCTCTTGATGCTATGCAAGTACATTTCTTATCTGAGAGATGTCTTTGTGTTCAAGGTGCTAACAATTTCGTATTGTTTAACCAAGCATAAAAAACAAATAATAAGGTGGTCGAAAGGCCACCTTTATTTTAACTATTTAATTATATTATATTATGTCAGAAAAAGAATGGGAAATAAAAGATAGAAAATATATGCTTATGCATATGACTCCCTTAACATATAGATTACCAAGTAAACATACTAAAAGATGTCCATTACTTTGGTTTAATGAAGAAACAGGTGAAAATAAAGAGATTAGATATGCTACTAATCAAAACTCACCATTTACTGAAGAACAAAATGGTACTTGCACTTTAGGTCATATAGTATTTAGAAAAGGAATATTGTTTGTAAGTAAAAGAAATCAAGCATTACAAAAACTATTATCTCTATATCACCCACACAAAGATAAAATTTATTATGAGTGGGATCCGGTTGAGGTTGCTACAGACGAAGTTGTAGATATAGAAATTAAAATTGATGCATTGAATTTAGCTAGAGAAATGGATATTGACGAAGCTGAAGCAATATTAAGAGTTGAAATGGGTAGTGCTGTTAGAACTATGAGCAGTAAAGAGTTGAAGAGAGATTTAATGTTGTTTGCTGAGAAAAACCCAACATTATTTATTGAACTAGCTAATGATGAAAATGTTCAATTAAGAAACTTTGGTATAATAGCTTGTGAAAAAGATATTATAAAACTTTCTCAAGATCAAAGAACTTTTTCTTGGGCTAGCAATGGTAGAAAATTACTAAATGTACCTTTTGAAGAAAATCCATATTCAGCGTTAGCTGCGTGGTTTAAAACCGATGAAGGTGTAGAAGTTTATAAGTCTATAGAGAAAAAGCTAAAATAACAAGTGATTATAATCACCAAGAGGTCGCGATTGGCGGCCTCTTTTTTAAAGTATTAGAAAATGGCAGTAAACGTAGATATAGTTTATAAAACTGTATTACTTATTTTAAATAAAGAACAAAGAGGTTATATAACACCCGATGAATTTAATAAAATAGGTAGTCAAGTTCAAAGAGAAATATTTGAAGCTTATTTTGAAGATTTAAATCAGCAAGTGCGTATACCACAAACTGATATGGAATATTCAGATAGAGTTCCATTACAGATGAAAAAATAGCAGAGTTTAAAGTTTATAACGCTGCAACACACACTACTGGCGGTATATTTACTTTACCGTCAGATTTATATAGGTTAGGTTCTTTAACTTATACAAATACTAATTCTTTACCTGTAGAATTACAAAGAGTTGGTAGAGCAGAATTTTATAATATAAGAAAATCTCCACTTACTGCACCAACTAAAGATCATCCAATATATTTATACGAAGATAATAAAGTATTAGTTTATCCAGCTACTATAGATAATGAAGTTGAAGTCCAATATGTTAAAAAACCAGAAGATATTAGATGGGGTTATACTATAGGTGACGTAGGTCAATATATATTTAGCGAATATGATTACGATGCTACTTCGATAAATATAGGCGATTTAACAAGCTCAATAACAAGTAATACTGTTGCTGGTGCTACTCCAAGCACTGTATTTACTAATGTAACTTATACTGGTAGTAATACTACTGCCGAAATATCTGTTACAACAAATTCTTCTGGAGAAATATCGTCAATAAATGTCACAGATCCTGGAACAGGTTATAGTATAAATGATACATTAACAATAGCTGGTACTACATTAGGTGGTGCTGGTACTTGTGTTGTTACTATAAATTCAACTAATTTATTTTCAGGATCACAGCAAGGACACATTGACTTTGGATTACATAACTCTGAAAGAACTGAAATAATATTAAAAATATTACTATATCAAGGTGTAGTTATAAGAGATCCACAAATAATACAAGTTGCTGCACAAAAAGTACAACAAGAAGAAGTAAACGAAAAATCATAATAAATGGCATTACTAAAAGAAACAAACGCTCAATATTACGCTGGACAACAAGCTTTTGATGTTAGTGCTGGTGTTCCTACTTCATCATTTAATTGTACTTTTAACACTGATTTAGTAGATTCACCTATACCTAATTATACTGTAACAAATAATGGTACAGCTCTTGCTGTAGGTACGTATTCTGTAAATGCTAATTTACTTACAGTAACCGCTACATTAGCTGCTGGAAATATAGTTGTACAATTAAATCAACCTTCTATAAACCAAAACTATGGTAGTTATGCTTATATATCACTAAATGATGTAATAAATAATTTTATAGTAGCTTATATAGGTGTAGGTAAACTAATATCAAATGCTAAAAGAACTGATATTATGTTTCATGCTAAAAGAGGTTTGCAAGAGTTTTCATATGACACATTAAAAAGTATTAAATCACAAGAGCTTACAATACCACCTAGCTTATCAGTTGCGATCCCACAAGACTACGTTAATTATGTAAAATGTTCTTGGGTAGATGATGTAGGTGCAAAACATATTATATATCCTACTAGAGTTACTAGTGGACCTTACGAATTACCTATTCAAGATGATAGTGGAATACCCACTCAAGATGACAATGGTAATAACTTACAAGCTGCTCAGTCATTTACGGAAGAAAGATGGGCTGAACAAAGCTCTACAAATAATTTAGCTCCAGATGATTATAGATACCCATATGGCCAGTTTCAAGTTGGTCAAAGATATGGTTTAACACCTGAAGAAGCCCAAGTAAATGGTAAGTTTATTATAAACGAAAGACTGGGTAAGTTTTCATTTTCAAGTGACTTAGCTGGTAAGCTAATTATATTAGAATACATATCAGATGGTTTAGCCTATGATCTTGATTCTAAGATACCTAAGATGGCCGAGGAAGCAATATATATGCACATAGCATATTCTATATTGGCTGGAAGATCTGGAGTGCCAGAATACATCGTTCAAAGATTTAAGCGTGATAGATTTGCCGCGTTAAGAAACGCTAAACTAAGATTAAGCAATATCAAAACAGAGGAAATAGCTCAAGTATTTAGAAATAAAGCTAAATGGATTAAACACTAATTATGCCAGAAATTAAGAATACTTTTATAAAGTCCAAGATGAACAAAGACTTGGACTCAAGACTTGTGCCTAGTGGTGAATATAGAGATGGTATAAATATATCTGTAAGTACTTCAGAAGGTGCTGACGTTGGTGCTCTTGAAAATATAAGAGGTAATATTAAACTTTCTGACTTTAATTTAACTGATAATAATTTAGAAGTAATAGGTTATTATTCCGATGTTACTAATGATAGGATATTTTTATTTATAACTAATAATAGTGATTCTACTATTAATTCTTTAGATGGCTTTACACTTCCAGAAACTACTGACGGCGTTAGAACAAGAAGTTCTGCTGATCATTATATATGTGTATATAGTTTAAGAAGTAATAGTGGACAAATAATAGTAAGTGGTAGTTTTCTTAATTTTTCTAAAACACATCCCATGGGTGGTGTTAACTTATTAGAAAATTTATTATTTTTTACAGATAATAGAAATCAACCTAGAAAAATAAATGTTGATAGAGCTATTGCAAATCCAAATTATTATTCTACAGAAGATCATATATCTGTAGCTAAATATGCTCCATTTAAATCTATAGGCTTTATAAAGCAAACTAATGGTTATAATGAATTAACTATGCGTAATGTTATAGATGAGTATTTACCGCCGTTTTTTGCTGCTAAAATAGATCGTATAAATGGTGCTACTCCATATGCAGTTACTTTTCCTTCTGTAAATAATCCTACTTACGCTCAACCTCAAACACATTTAGGCACTGGAACACCAGCTAACAACATAAAAGTAACTAATTTAGATAAATCTACAGAAGCGGTTTTTGTGCAACAAGTTGGTACTCCTACCGCGGGCAGTGTTACATTTTTGGAGACACCAGGTGGTGCAGTTGTAAATACAGCTGCTTCACCTTATAATTGGGCAGCTGGTGATGAAATATATTTTGCATATGAAAACCCTTATTATGATACAGGTTTTAATGGAGACGAAGATTTTTTAGAAGATAAGTTTGTTAGGTTTAGCTATAGATTTAAATATGACGATGGTGAATATTCACTTATGGCGCCTTTTTCTCAAATAGCTTTTATACCAAAACAATATGGTTATTTTATTGGTAATGATGATATAGGTACAAGTGAGTCTAGTGTTGTAGATTTTATGGAAAATCAAGTTCAAGAGATAGACTTGATGATAGACTTACCAACAAATAAAAACAACTTACAAGACGATTATAAAGTAACAGAAATACAAATATTATATAAAGAGTCTGATGAAAAAGCTGTAAAAGTTGTAGCTGAAATAGACGAATTTGATGTTGGTATACCAAGTGGTTTTACTACAACAGCTGGTAGTGGTTATACTAATGGAACTTACAACGATGAAGAATTAACAGGAGGAAGTGGTAGTGGTTTTAAAGCTGATATAGTTGTTTCAGGTGGTGCAGTTGTAAGTGTGGTAATAGCTGCATCAGGAGAAGACTATGCTATTGGTGATGTGTTAACTATACCTCCATTAGGTGGTAGCGGTAGTGGTGGTTTTATAACTATAACATCACTTTCAAATACTATGATGTATAAATACACTTCTAGTAAACCAATACAAACTCTTGATGAAAATGAAATAATAAGAGTAAACGATATAGTACCTATAAGAGCTAAAACTCAAGAAGTTGTGGGCAATAGAGTTGTTTATGGTAATTTTTTACAACAACATGAAACACCTATTAGATTAGATTATGACTTAACATTAGGTGAAAAACTACCTTTATCTTTAAACGATAGAAAAATACAAGAATTTCCAAATCATACTTTAAAACAAAATAGAACTTATCAAGTTGGTGTTGTATTGCAAGATAGATATGGTAGAGCATCTAATGTTATAATAAACGATAAAAGTACTAATATACCTAACCAATTTAACTCTACTATATATTCTCCATATACCAATGGTGGTTCAAATCCTTTATCATGGCCTGGTAATTCTATAAAAATAAGTTTTAATGATCAAGTACCCGTAGGCAAAACAAATACATATCCAGGTCTTTATTCATCTTCAAATCCGCTAGGTTATTACACTTTCAAAATAGTAGTTAAGCAGCAAGAGCAAGAATATTATAATGTATATGTGCCTGGAGCTGTTTCAGGTAATATTTATTTTTCTGAATATGATACACCACTTACTTATTTAAGTGAAAATTCAATTGGTCAAGTCGCTTTATTCAATGATAATATAAATAAAATACCTAGAGACTTAAAAAATGTAGGGCCAAGTGATAATATATACGCTACTTCAGATACTAAATTATATAATAGAGTTTATCAAATAAATTATGATTCTCGTCCTGGTTTATTAACAAGTCAACAAAATATTTCAGCAGATGAAGAAAGTGTAATTAATATAAAGCCTTTTAGAGAACTTGGAGATTGGACTAAGTATAAAGGTGTAGATTTAAGATATTATAATGATTTTGGAGATGGATCTGGAGCAGGACAATTTAACACTAGTGCTTATCCTAATCCTGTATATATTTATCCAGGAACTAATGGTGATTTAGATCCTTTTCGTTTTATAGATAATAAAAATCCATTAATAGCTACATTAAAAACAAAAAGTAAAATAGGTTTTACATCAACTGAACAAGGTTCTCCTAATTTTGATTTTGCAAAAAGACTAACAATATTTGAAACAGATCCATTTACTTCTGAACTTGATATATATTATGAAACATCTACTACTGGTACTATACAAGATATAAATCAAGGTGTTACTGTTGGCTTACCTAATTTTCCAAGTGATATATCTTCATTTATATTTAGCTTAGCTGAAGGACAAGTTAATGGTACTCTAGCAACTAATGCTTTTGAAGTGGTAAATCAATCAGGTAACAAAGTAAATAATCCTAATGCTACAGTATCTTTAGGTGCTGTAGAAGATGCTAATGGCGGTCCTGTAGATGATTTTAGATTAATTCAGCTGACTCCAGGATCACCTGGTGTTTCACCTACTTATGCCATTGAACAACAAACTACTAAAACTGGAAACACACTAGTTTACACTAAAGATTCTGGCATATTAAACTCTTATACGTTTAATTTGTCGTTTACAGATGGAACAAATGGTGGTAGAAAAACTGCAACAGGTGAACTAAGTAATTTAGAACCGGAAGTGTCAGAGTTTATAGATATAGCTGGAAACATTAAAACTTCTGGTCAAAACACCCAAGTAAGTAAAAGACTTTTTAATAATACAGTATCTGGAAACGCAGCTCAATTAGGTCAAATAAGAGCTATTAACGGTTGTACTCAAGGCGGCGGATTTAACCCACCTAGTGATATAGGTAATTACTGTTTTATAGTAGATGCTTTTGAACAGTTAGGACTTTGGGATTCTTCTTTAGGAACTTTTGATAGTATAATTGGACAAGGTCAAGTTAGTGTTACAAATAAGTTTTATTTTGATAACCAAGACTTTGGTTCTAATAATTCAAGAGCGTTTCTCATGTGGAATGGTGGTAAAATTGCTAATAGTGATTACAATCAAATAAGTGCGCAAGGAGCTTCAGTACATGTAGCAATTAGAATTAAAATAAGATTTGGTGTATACGATGCGACATCTTCTAATGGAACAAGAGGTATTGGATCAAAATCTTCAGATATATTTACGCATAATTTAATAGTTACTAAAAACCCAGTATAATATGGCATATACAGTAGAAGTAGATTATTACAACTCTTTCTGGCTTAAAAATACAACAACGCCAAGAATAGATCAAAATGGAACTCTTGATTTTTATGCATCTTTGTTTCCGGGGTTACCATGGGAAAGTGCTAGTACTGGTTTTACAAATTGGCCACCTACAACTGCAAGTGCACCTTACTCTAATGTATATGAAAACTCTAATATATATAGTTTAAATCTTGGGTCTAATTGGATTATAGAAGAATCTAGAATAAGAGG